>Ga0265292_1000463_pt1 | contig 57870 bp, 76 predicted proteins | sample Munlanlewell296A_FD_189080 | JGI IMG/M metagenome (GOLD analysis project Ga0265292, IMG submission 189080) | Leachate microbial communities from a municipal landfill in Southern Ontario, Canada - Leachate well 296A | ecosystem: Engineered > Solid waste > Landfill > Unclassified | place: Canada...
GCCGCCGCGTAACTTGCGCAATTGTCGTGGATCAGTTTGTTAACCTGGGTCGCGGCTTGGGCGATGTTCGCCGCGGAAAGCGCGTCCCAATTGATCTGGGAGAGAGCGATCTGGCCGCGGAGATTCTCCGGCAGGGCGCTGTTGATCCGCTCCAGTATCCCCTTGATATTGATCTTAAACGACTTATCCTGGGCATAGGCCACCCCGGCCGCGATCGGTCTTTGGCTTTTTTCCAAGGCTTGCTGAAAAGGGACCAGCAAATTGCCGTTCAACAGTCCCAGCACATGGTTCAATTTTACCAAGTCACCGTCATTTTTCTTTGACTTTTCATCGGTCAGACTTTTGATCACTTTTTGCAGGATCCGCTCGATCGGCAGAGCTTCTGCCGCTACTCCGGTTTCCTTAACCAATTCCTTGGTCACTTGGCCCCATACTTCCCAGGCATGGTTATTTAAGCTGCCGGGCTGTCCCGGTTGGCCTAAAATGCTCCTGACCTGCGCGCTAAGATCAACAAAGGTCGATAAAGTAGCAAGCGCCCAGGACATTTCCCCCAGCGTCGCGATCTGGTTGCTGGTCGTGGTGGCTGATTCCGGTAAAGTGGCGCCGGCCGGTACGGCCCGCAGCTTGACCCCACTGGCGCTACATATTGTATTTACATCCATAGTCATGATCTTTTGCCTCCTTAAGGTATTGGAATAACCACAGTAGGTGCCGCGGTGGCTGGCGGCTTGCTGGTCCCGCTAGCTTTAGTCCACGGCTGCTGCTTGCCCGTCCCTGTTGGGCTGGTTGGCGTAGGTTTGGTTGAGCTAGCTTCCGGTTTAGCGGATGTTTCCGGCGCGGCGGAAGTTTCCGGCTTGGCGCTGGCGTCTGCCTGGGGAACCGGAGCCTGGGTCGACGCTGGAACCGGGATGGGGGTCATGGTGATCGGGCAAATAGTGATCGGGGTCGGGGTCGGAATAAATATTTCCGTACCAGAGGCGGCCCAAGCGAATAACCGATGGTCAACCCCCTTGGGGGTCGTGCTGTTGACCGAGAGGATCCAGCCAATATCTCCCTTGAGATGCTTTTCATTCGCCGCCCGCAAGGCCTGGGCGGTCGTCGTAATAGCCTCCGCACTCGGCGCCGCTTCTCCGCAATACTCGATCGAGACCTGACGGGCAGCCAGCTCCCAGCTCTCCTCCGCCGCGTCATTGAGGTAAAAATGGACCCCTGGCTGCTGGGTCGGCCGTTGGGCCGAGGCTGAAGTACAATCGAGCGGGGACGGCACCGGGGTGAAAATAAAGCCGGCGATCTCGTCCCAGACGGAATCAGCGCTCTTCGCCGGCCGGCCGCTAGCCGCCGCACTGACTATAGACTTAACCGTATTATAGAGCGAACTTATCCCTGTTATTGACATAACGATCAAATGGTTATCGGCCCCTCAGCCGGGAAATTTCACTTTTTTTATCATTTGTGCTACAATCACTATAATCATGGTCAGGATCTTCCCTTTTCGGGGCATTTTCTACAATACAAAAAAGATCAAGCACCTCTCCAAAGTCACCTCCCCCCCCTATGACATCATCAGCCCGGAACAGCAGGGCGAGCTGTATAAGCTAAGCGATTTCAATTTTGTCCGGATGATCCTGGGGAAGGAATTCAGCGGCGACGGGCCGTATAACAACCGCTATGTCCGGGCGGCCGCCTTCCTCGACGGCTGGCTCCGCCACAAGATCATGCTCCAGGATGACGAGCCGGCCTTTTACCTTTATGAGCAGATCTTCAGTTGCCAGGGGAAAAAATACGTCCGGATCGGCTTTTTCGGTATCCTCCGCCTGGAGGACAGCGGCCGCGCCAAGGTCCATCCCCACGAGGAAACCTACCCCAAAGCCAAGCTCGACCGCCTCAATCTAATGAGAGCGACCCATGCCAATCTCGACTCGGTCTTCTCGTTCTACTCCGATCCGAAAGAGAAGATCATCAAGACCCTCAAACCCTTTATGAAGCGCAAGCCGCTACTCGAGGTCCGGGACCGCGACAATGTCGTCCACCGGGTCTGGCGGGTGGATAAAAAGGCCGCGATCAGCCGGATCATGCTGGAGATGAAAGACAAGCCGGCTTTCATCGCCGACGGCCATCATCGTTTCGAGGCGGCGATCCGCTACAAGAACGAGCTGAAGCTCCGCAACACCAAGTTCTCCGAAGACGAGTCTTATAACCATGTTTTAATGTATTTCACCCCGATCGAAGGGAAAGGTTTGGCGGTCCTGCCGATCCACCGGGTGATCAGCAATGTCGCCTATTTCGACTCGCTCCACTTTGAGCAAGATTTGGCTAGTTATTACGATGTTGTCCCCTACCCGGCCGGCAAAAAGAGCTCCGAAGCTGTGCGGAAAAAGCTGATGAAAGACCTGGCCAAGGCGGGTGAGACCAAACACGCGTTCGGCCTCTATCTGGGGAACTACCGCTACTTCCTGCTGACCTTGCGGGACGAGGCAAGCATTGACGAGATGGTCGCCGAGGAAAAGCCAAAGGCCTGGAAGCATCTGGACGTGACCATCCTCCACTACACCATCTTTGAGCGGCTGCTCAATATCGCTAACGAGACCGAGGACAAGGTCACCTACTTCAAGAACGACCTCGACGCGATCAAGGCGGCCGATGAGCCCGGGGCCAACTTCGCTATTCTCCTCAACGGGACGAAGGTCGAGGAGATCATTGCCGTGGCCGGCGAGCTGGAGAAAATGCCGCACAAGTCGACCTATTTTTACCCCAAGCTCCTCTCCGGCCTGATCGTTAACCGCTTAGAGCACGGCGAAAAAGTGAAGTGATCATTCTCGCCTCCGCCTCACCCCGCCGCCGCCAATTACTTCGCCGGCTGGTCAAACATTTCCGGGTCATCCCCAGCCGGGTCGATGAAGGGAAAATAACCGCGGCCAATCCTCCCCGCCTGGCCGAAAAGACCGCCCGCGCCAAGTGCGCCGAAGTGGCCGACCGTTACCCCACCGCAGTCGTCATCGGAGCAGATACGATCGTCGTCCTTGGCCAGACTATTCTGGGCAAACCAGGGAGCCAGAAAGAGGCCAGCTCCATGCTCACCCGGCTCTCCGGCCGGACCCACCTTGTCATTACCGGTCTGGCGGTCTACGACCCCTCAAGCGGCAAGATCAATTCAACGCGAGAGATCACTTATGTGAAGATGAAAAAGGTTGGTAAAACCGAAATAATGGCCTATGTCAAAAGCGGCCGGCCGCTGGATAAAGCGGGTGGTTATGGTATCCAGGAGATCGAGAAAATCTTCATCGAAAGAATAAAAGGCGATTATGACAATGTGGTCGGGCTACCCCTGCTGACCCTCCAGAAACTCCTCAAGCCAATATTGAAATAACTGTCCCGACGACATTAGTATATCAAATATGTCCCGACGGTCATAATGGTCGAATAATAATGGAATCGTCGGGATCCCGGTTCGGCGAAGCCGACATCGGGATAATGTCGGGATCCCGATTTCCGCCGCAGGCGGAACATCGGGAAATTTTCCGCTGAAACCTGCCGATATATATATGTAGGGAGCCATACCTATCACCGACTGTCGAGACAAGTAAACCGGAGAGCCTGTTCTCCGGTTTTTTGTTGGGCTTTTCGACGCCCACCCCATCTTGCGTCAATTGGAACACGGCGATAAAGTTAAGACTTAATCAACCATAAATCCAATCCGTTTTTTTGATCTTTCAGTAGGAATTATTAGCGCTCTGATTGCATCAAAAACAATCTTGAATTGTTTGTCATATTTTCCTTCCAGCTCCTCGATCTTTCTTAAAACATCTTTATGAGAAGACACCAATTCGCGCAACTTCACAAATGTATTAATTATTAAGATGTTAACTTGTATTGCCCTCTTACTATTTAGAACGGAAGAAAGCATCGCCACGCCCTGCTCCGTAAAGACATAAGGCAGTCTATAAGAATATTTCAACTCTTTGAGGTGGTCACAAATTGTGACCACCTCCGCTTTTTCCTTTTTGCTTAATTGGAACATAAATCCCTCCGGGAAACGATCTTGATTCCGTTTAACGGCTTGATTTAAGACCTTAGTTTCAACCTGGTAAAGTTCAGCCAAATCTCTGTCAATCATCACTTTTCGCCCTCTTATTAAGTAGATCGCCTTTTCAATCCTTTCCGCTGGAATAATATTTGCCATGAATTCTCCCTCCACAATGTAAATTAGCGCCCTCATCCTTTATTCGCGAAGGAGCTAAAGCAATTGAAAACACGCGGTAAGTAGCGACGACCTCTCCAACTTGAGGTCACAAATTGTGATCTCAAGATTTCTGCTTCTTGAGCGCTCAATTTGAACATAAAATCGATTGGGAACCGCTCCAGATTTCTTTTTACTGTTTGAGTTAATACTCTAGTTTTTACTCCATATAACTCGGCAAGGTCATTATCTAACATTACTTTTTACTTTCTAATTAAATATATTGCTTTTTCAATCCTCTCCGTTGGGATAATACTTACCATCAATTCACTCTCCTCATATTAAAGTAGCGCCCGCCTCAACTTGAGGTTCCAAATTGGGCCCTCAAGTTATCACTTACTGGAACCTGCGACTGAACGTCGCGGCTCCAATTATATTCTTTTTATGCGAGGAAACCGCGAAGTTTATTCGCAGGTTTCCGAGCAATAGTTAGTAGCAATAACACAGTCTCGCCAGGCTGACCAAAGCCAGATATTTCCGCCCCCAGCAGGAACGCTTGTCCGACACCATCCGTTTCAATCTTCTGATGCTTTTATCTTTTTCTCTATCCGTCATCTCGTTCACCACCTTTCATTGTAAACACCGGGGGACTCCCTGATTTGACCCAGGGAGCCCCCGGCGCAGCCATTACGCCACTACCAGCGCGGCTTCCTGCAGGACATTAAGCAGTTCGCCCAGTTTGTTCTGAAAAACCATGATGCTGGACTTCTCAAACTTGTTATCCGCGACCAGCCGGCTCTCGGTCAGCATTATATAGCGGGTATCGTTCTTGGCCGCCCGGACCGACACAAAATAGGTCCGGCGCCCGGCTTTTACCATCCGTTTGAACAACTCTTTGCTTCCGATCGACTCCGTCTTCGTTTCTGTTTCCATCTCTCTCACCTCCTTCTTTCTTAATCCGTCTTCCGTCAGTTAACCTTTTCGTAACTGATGATCCGCTCCTTCAACCAATTCCAGCGCAACCAAGCTTGCAGCTCGTCCGACTTCATAAAGATCTCGCGCACACAGTTAAACGGCAGATGATACACCACTCTATACATTCCCCTCACCTCCCCAACGGTCCAATGTCCTGTATTGTGTCGCCTCGGCAATATGCCGCGCCTGGATAGTGTCCGTCCCTTCCAGGTCGGCGATCGTGCGGGAAACTTTAAGTATCCGGTCGTAAGCCCGGCCGCTCAAGCGAAGATGGAGAATAGCTGATTTAAGGAGATTTTCGGCTTCGGGATCGAGTTGGCAAAACGCTTTCATCTGCTTCGGGGTCATCCGGGCATTGCAATGAACTTCCGTCCCTTTGAAGCGCGCTTGCTGGGTCAGCCTTGCCTGACTGACCCGCTCCCGGACCAGCTTAGAACTCTCCCCTTCCGGCTGGGCCGCCAGTTCCTCTTGCTTCAAGCGGGGAACTTCAATGTGCAGATCGATCCTGTCCAGAAGAGGCCCGGAGAGTTTCCCCCAATAATTTTTGACCCGGTACGGCGGACAGACGCACTTTTTCACCGGGTCGAGATAATTGCCGCAGGGACAAGGGTTCATCGCCGCCACCAGCATGAACTGGGCAGGGTAAGTTATGGTCGAATGGGCCCGGGAGATGGTCACCTGGCCATCCTCGAGCGGTTGGCGCAAAACCTCCAGCACCTCGCGCTCAAACTCCGGGAATTCATCCAGGAAAAGGACGCCTAAATGAGCCAGCGAGACCTCACCCGGCCGGGGGATCCGCCCGCCCCCGATCACCCCAATATCGGAGGTGGTGTGGTGGGGAGAACGAAAGGGCCGGGTAGTTATCAAAGCGTGCTTGCCGTCAAGCAGGCCGGTCACGGAATAGAGCTTGGTCACCTCGAGGGCTTCGGAGATCGAGAGTGGCGGCAGGATGGTCGGCAGGCGGCGCGCCAGCATCGTTTTACCGGAACCGGGGGAGCCGACCAGGAGCACGTTGTGTCCACCGGCCGCCGCCACTTCCAACGCCCGCTTCACGTGCCCCTGGCCTTTGACATCGGCAAAATCGAGGTCATATTCCGGCTCCGGCGGAAAGAGGGCGGCAATATCCACCTGGTGCGGAACGATCGTCTTCAGACCACTAATATGGTCGACTGCTTCCCGTAAGTTCGCGACCGGCAAGACGGCCAAGCCTTCGACCAGCGCCGCTTCGTCCGCGTTCTCCCGGGCGACCATGACCTGTTTCTTCCCCTCTTGCTTTAACGACAGGCAGATCGGCAGGAGGCCGTTGATCCCACGGACCGAGCCATCAAGCGATAATTCGCCGAGGACGACCGTTCCGTTCAGTTGCGTCGTCTTGACCTGTTCGGAAACAGCCAGCATGCCGAGGGCGATCGGCAGGTCGTAGAGCGGCCCCTCTTTTTTGGTATCGGCCGGAGCGAGGTTGATCGTAAAGTAACCGCCGGGGAATTCAAAACCGGAGTTCTCGATCGCCGCCCGGACCCGGTCGCGTGATTCACGGACCGAGGCGTCCGGCAAGCCGACGATCGATTGTCCCGGCAAACCTTTTTGCGCGTCGACCTCGACTTCAATTAAATAAGCTTCTAACCCAAGGAGCGCCGCGGAATCAATTTTAACTAACACCCATTCCCTCCCCACAACCCGACCATTTAATTAATGGCAAAGGCATTTTTGTACAACTCGATCGCCCTAGAGCCGTCCGGCTGGCGGTAGATCGTGATCACGTCAAAGCGGCAATTCGTGCCGACAATGCGCTTTCTATATATGAAGGTGCGAGCGGCGTGGATGATGCTGCGGCGCTTGTTCCGGTTGACCGCGCTAAGCGGGGCCCCATAACTGCGGGCGGAATAGTTTTTGACTTCAACAAAAACGAGGTCGTCACCTTCGCGGGCAATGAGGTCGATCTCACCTTGCTGGGAACGGAAGTTCCTTTCAACGATCTCATAACCTTGCTGGCTTAAATAGCGTTCCGCTATCTCTTCTCCCGCTAACCCCTGCCGATAACTTTCCATCCCCATGACGGTAGGGATTAAGCAAACTTATTACCAGCTACAGCCCGAATTCTCTAATTTAGGCCCTAATGCTCTAATATTTATTGATCTATTAGGATATTCGTACCCACATATTCGAGCATTCGAGTGGTATAGTCCGACGAAAAATCGCCGGTGGCGAAAAAAAACAGCCCCCTGTCTTCCGCCGGACTTTCAGGAAAACAGGAGGCTGCGGGGACTAATTGATCTGGTCAAAAAGGCGCTGGCCGGTCGAGAACTTGATGACATTGCGGGCCGGGATGGTCAGCTCCTTACCGGTCTGGGGATTGCGCCCCGGGCGGGCTTTCCGTTTCAGTTTCCGCCAGGAGCCGAAACCGACCAGGCGGACCTCCTGCCCCTTTTTCAGGGACGATTCGATCGAATTGAAAGTGGAATCAAGGATCGCCATGATCTTGGTCTTCGACATCTTGGTCTGCTTGGCGACCTGGTTGCAGAGTTCTTGTTTGTTCACGTCGTTCACCTCCCCCGGATAATTATTTATGGCGATTATAGCAACGCGTCGAGTTGAATGTCAAGCCAGTCAAGGGAGAGCGGAGAGCGGGTAAAATGAGCGCCGGTGGATCGGACAGGGGCCGCAGCGCGCCAGGGCGAGCAAATGCCTCCGGGTGCCGTAACCCTTGTGCCGGTCAAAACCATATTCCGGATAACGTAAATGATATTCTGCCATCAGCCGGTCGCGCGTCACTTTAGCCATGACCGAAGCGGCGGCGATCGAGGTGCTCCGGCCGTCCCCCCCGTTGATCCCCATCTGCGGCAGGGAGAGCGCGACCCGGTAGCGGCCGCCATCGAGCAACAGATACTCCGGCTTGATCTTGAGCTTAAGGACTGCCAGCTCCATCACCAACAGGTTGGCGCGGCCGATATTAATTTTATCGATCTGGCGATGGCCGACTGCGGCCAGACCGATCGCGATCGCTTGGCGTTTGATCTCCACGAATAATCTTTCGCGCTGTAGAGGGGTCAGTTTTTTAGAATCATCCAGGCCGGGGAGGCGGCAACTAAGCGGCAGAATGACTGCGGCCGCGACGATCGGTCCGGCCAGTGGCCCGCGGCCGGCTTCGTCCACGCCGGCGATCAATTTAAACCCCTGGCGCTGGAGCCTTTTTTCGAAAACTAACGAGGGCATCGGCCCTTATTATACTAGATGAGGCCAGACTTGGACAGCGGCCAAATGCGGAGAAAAGCGGGGCCGATCAGGTTCTTTTTCGGGAGGAAACCCCAGTAACGGCTGTCAGCCGAGGCGGGGCGGTTGTCACCCATGACGAAATACGAGTCGGACGGGATGGTGACCGGACCGAAATTAGCGTAATCCTGGTTCATGGTGTGCGTTTCGACCAACGGTTGGCCGTTGATATTGATCACGCCATCCTTGATCACCAGCGTCTCCCCCGGCAAACCGATCAGCCGCTTGATCAGGTCCTTTTTCTGCAGGCTGGTATCGGACACGCCGCGGAAAACAACGGTCTCCAGGCGCTGGGGGGCGCGGAAATGATAAATGACCTTGTTGACCACGATCCGGTCATTGATGTCGAGGGTCGGCTCCATTGAACCGGAGGGAATCCAGAAAACTTGGAGAAAAAACGCCCGGATGACCAAAGCGAGGGCTAGGGCGACAACGATCGTCTCAGTCCAGTCTAATAACCAGTGCTTAAACCGCAACATCAGTTGGAGCCTGTTGTCCGGCTTCTTCAATGCGAGTAGCGCGGCTGCCGATCCTCTTCCTCATATAATAAAGCTTGGCGCGGCGAACCTTGCCGCTTTTCAAAATTTCGACACGTTCAATTTTCGGCGAATAGAGTGGGAAAGTTCTCTCTACCCCTACCCCCTGGACCAGCTTGCGGACGGTAAAATTGACGCGGACACCGGCCCCGCCTCGTTTGATGACGATCCCCTCAAAGCCCTGGACCCGCTCTTTGCTCCCCTCAATGATCTTGGAGAAGACCTTAACTGTGTCTCCAGGCTTAAAAGCCGGTAACTTGCGTTTCATCTGTGACTGTTCGATATCTTCAATAACGCCCATAACAAAAGCTCCTTAAATAAAACTGGTGGTAAATCGACAGGTCTAACTGCCCAATAACCTATCGAGTATTATAGCACAAGCCGAGCGGACTGACAAATGGTTATACTCGCCCGGACCACAAATGGGGGGCAATACGTGGTCAACTTTGGTAAATACTTCTTCCGCCAAGCCCCAGCCAGTGCCAAAAAGCAAAAGGTATGGATTATTTGATGTTTTGATCTCCGAACTCAGTCCTCCGAACTCAATACTCCCTCTTGGTTTGGCCGAGGTGGCGATGATCTTCGGCCGCCGCCCTTCGGCGGCCGCGATCTCCTCGATCACTTCTTCCAGGTCAGCTTTGATCGAGATCAGCCGGAACGCCTCCACCCGGGTCCAGTTAAATTCCAGGCTCGTTTCGTCCATCCAAAATTCAAAGATCCGCTGGGCGAACGCCCTTTGGGCCGGCATAGGATTGACCACATAATACTTTTTTACCCCAAAAGTTACCGACGAACGGGCGATGTCGTGCAGGTCAAAGCCGGTCACACAGGTCGTGACTATGTCGCCATTTTTGTTATAGACCGGGTGATGTAATAAGGCCAGATAGACGGCCGCCATGTTAGTTTCTCTGGACGATCTCGGCCAGCATGAGCCGGTCTTGATCGCTCAACTCTCCCCTGGCCAGCAGGTCCGGCCGGCGTTCCAACGTCCGTTTCAACGATTCCTTACGGCGCCACTTTTCGATCTCCGCATGATGGCCGGAGAGCAGGACTTCGGGGACTTTTTTCCCCTCGAACTCTTCGGGTTTGGTATAGCTCGGATAGTCGAGCAAACCATCGTGGAATGAATCACGCTGGACCGATTCTTCTTCTTTGACCACCCCGGGGAGATAGCGGGCGACCGCGTCGGTCAAAACCAGGGCGGGCAGTTCCCCGCCGGTCAAGACATAATCACCGATCGAAAGCTCTTCGTCCACCAACCCCCGGACCCGCTCGTCAACCCCTTCATAATGCCCGCAGAGGAGGACCAGGTGTTCCGCTTTGGCCAGCTCTTTGATCTTAGCCTGGGTTAGGGTCTGGCCAGTTGGGCAAAGCAAGATGACCCTGGTCCCTGGTCCCTGGACCCTGGCCACTGCTTTCGCGATCGGCTCAACTTTCATGACCATCCCCGGCCCGCCCCCATAGGGCGAATCATCGGCGGTCTTGTGTTTGTCTGAAGTAAAATCGCGCAGGTCGACCAGGTTAACGGTCAAGAGCCCTTTATCCCGGGCTTTTTTCAGCAGGCTGGCATCAAGCGCCCCCCGGAGCATCTCCGGGAAGAGGGTGAGGATATCGATTAGCACAACTTCAAACGTCCAACTTCAAAGAACGCGGTTAGAGGCCGCGGATCTCTTGGATGATCCCGTCTTTGACCACGATCTCGGCGCCGCCCACCTTTTTATAAAGGTTGTCGCCGACGGCCACATTGACCGGGCCCTCCAGCGGGCCCTGGACGAACTCGGAGCCGATTTGGAGGCGTTTAGACTCTTCCGTCTTCATCATTAAGTCGGAGCGGGAAGCCGCCTGGCGGTTTTTCTCTTCGTCGAACTGGTGCTTGAAAGCGGCCGCCTTCTGCATCAACCCTTTCTTTTTGAGGTCTTCCAGATAAGTCTTACCCTGCATCTCCATCTGGTTCAGCTGGCCATCGAGGTTGGCGATCGCTCGCTCCAACTCCTTGCTCAAGTTTTCCTTGAACGCCTCGGTCACGATCGCTTTCACCATAACTATTCTTTTTAATTCGAGTGATTTTTCTGCCATTTTATTACCTCCTAGGGTTATCTATCTTCGGTCAATATCTCGACCGATATTTTCTTTTGTTGTTTGGCGGCGGCGGCTTTGATGATGTTGCGGATGGAATTGATGATCCGGCCTTCCCGGCCGATCACTTTACCAGCATCTTCCGGCGCGGTCTTGATCTCGATGATAGTGGCCAGTTCGCCCTGGGCCTCATTGACGCTCACGGCTTCGGGTTTATCGACCAGTGTTTTGACGATGTATTCGACCAGCTCTCTCATGGCAGCTTCTCCTTAACTCGCCGGCACGGCCGCCGGGGGAGTGTTCTCGACCGGGGCCGGTTCACCCTTCTTTTTTCGTTTGGGGAGCGCCGCCAGGTCCATCGGCGGCAGGATCCCGGCTTTACCGAAGAGGATGCGGACTTTATCGGTCGGCATGGCCCCTTTCTTGATCCAGGCGAGGGCTTGCTCCTTATCCACCTTGAATACGGTCGGCTCGCTCAACGGCTGATATTGCCCCAGGATCTCGATCACCCGGCTGCTCGGCGTGGCCGATTCATCCTGGACCACAACCCGATAGAACGGGCGGTTCTTCGTGCCGACTCTTTGTAATTTGATCTTGGCTGCCATAACCAGGGAATATTATATCACAGCGAGGCGTTTTTGGTAAGAGGTAATTTTCTCGCTTAATTCAGCGACCGTATCCGAGCCGAATTTCTCCAGCAGGGCGCTAGCGATCTCCAGGGCGACCACCGCCTCGCCGATGACCGCGGCCGCCTCGACCGCGCAGACGTCAGCCCGCTCGATATGGGCCGGGGAAGGTTTTTTGGAAGCCAGGTCGACCGATTGGAGCGGTTTGCCCAAGGTAGCGATCGGTTTCATCGCCGCCCGGATGACGATCGGTTCACCGTTCGACATGCCACCCTCCAAGCCGCCGGCCTGATTGGTCTTATGATAAAACCCCCTACCCTTATCATAGAAGATCTCATCATGGGCCCGGGACCCGGGGAGACCAGCCAGGGCAAAACCAGTCCCGATCTCGACCCCCTTGACCGCCGGGATCGCCATGACGGCCCGGGCCAGGTTGCCGTCCAGCCGCCTGTCCCAGTGGACATAACTCCCCAAACCGGCCGGCACCCCGCTCACCGTCACCTCAAAAAGGCCGCCAAGCGAGTCGCCGACCGCTTTGGCCTGGTCGATCATTTTTTCCCATTCGGCTTGTTTTGTCGCGCCGCCGATCGCCATGACCCGGCTGGTAACCTTGATCCGCACCTCGGCCAGGAGTTTCCTGGCGATCGCCCCCACCGCCACCCGAACAGCTGTTTCCCGGGCGGAAGCGCGCTCGAGTATATTGCGGATATCTTTCTGTTCGTATTTTAAGGCGCCGGGGAGATCGGCATGGCCGGGGCGAAGCTGGGTGATCGCTTGTTCGAACAGTTCAGTGCTTTTATTAGGTATAAGGATGGCAATGGGACTCCCGATGGTTTTCCCCTGACGGACACCGGAAAGTATCTCCGCCCGGTCGGTCTCGAGCTTCATCCTGGCACCCCGGCCATAACCTTGCTGGCGCCGGGCCAGATCGGGATCGAGGTCGGCCGCGCTAAGCGCCAGATGGGCCGGACACCCTTCCAGGATGGCCACTAAGGCTTTGCCGTGCGATTCTCCCGCGGTCAAAAAACGCAACATTGTGGGGGAATTATAACACGGGGAAAGGGCACAGGCAAACCAAAAGCTTTTACCAATATCTCGTGCTATAATAAATATTGTATGACGCGGCTGGCTAATTATATCGAGAAGGTCGACTTGCCGGACAAAACCTTTGTCGGCACGATCGCTTTCCGGAGCGAAGAGCTGACCCTCCCCGACGGGAGTAAAATGGCCCTCGGCATAGACGACAGCCATTGGATCCTGGTCTACCAGGAAAAACCAGGGTCAGCTTTCCAGGTCTACGAATGTGACTGGCCGGAGAGGAAGATCGTCGTAGACAAAAAGAGCGGCGGCGAACACGATCTGGCCCGTTTTAAAAAGCTGGTCCAGTACTTTTTCGCTCATTCGCAGGTCGAGGATCTGGTCACAATCCTGCCGCCACAAGGATAAACATATGAAAGAAATACACGGTCTCGGCGCTTTCGGCATCGCCCCTTTTATGAGCGATGACCTGCTCAAGCAGGCTAAATATGCCAACATCAAGAGCCGGGCCGGCAAGATGGCTTATTTAGCCGCCCTGGGCGAGAGGGCCCCTAAGCCCGAGATCAGAGCGGGGGTCCATGAGGCGGGCGGCGCGCTCAAGTGGATCGCCGACCAACTGTCAAAGGAGGAAAAGTCAGATGAGGAGTGATGCGTTAAAGAAGAAAGCCCCGATCCGGGCCTTGCTCCATGCGACTGGGGTTTCTAGTGAAGAGATGGGCAAGCCGTTCATTGGCCTCGCTTCAAGTTTTACCGACCTCGTCCCCGGCCATGTCGATATGCGCTCTCTCGAGCGGGTGATCGAGAAAGGGATCCACGCCGGCGGCGGAGTCTCCTTCACTTTTGGCCTGCCGGCGATCTGCGACGGCATCGCCATGGGACACAAAGGAATGTACTATTCCCTCCCTTCGCGCGAGTTGATCGCTGACACGATCGAGTCGGTCACCGAAGCGCACCAGCTCGACGGGCTGGTCCTCCTGACCGCTTGCGACAAGATCACTCCCGGAATGCTGATGGCCGCGGCCCGCTTGAACGTTCCGACGATCATCGTCACCGCCGGGCCGATGCTGGCCGGTTGTTATAAAATGACCCGGCTCGACCTGGTCCACGACACGTTTGAGGCGGAAGCGGCTTACAAACAGGGGAAGATCAGTAAAAAAGAACTCGATAATCTCGTGCTGAACGCCTGCCCGGGGGCCGGCTCCTGCTCCGGCATGTTCACCGCCAACACCATGGCCTGCGCGACCGAAGCGATGGGCATGTCACTCCCCTACTGCGGCACTTCGCTCGCCGTCTCCTCCAAGAAAAAGATGATCGCTTACGAAAGCGGCAAGAAGGTCGTCTGGCTGGTCAAGAAAAACATCACGCCAAGAAAGATCATGAACCTGAAAGCTTTTATGAATGCCATCCGGCTCGACATGGCGCTCGGCGGCTCGACCAACGCGGTCCTCCATTTGACCGCTATCGCCCATGAAGCGGGGATCGCTCTGCCGCTCGACCTGTTCGACCAGATCAGCCGGGCGACGCCGCATATTGCCAGCATCCGGCCCGGCGGCAACCACTTTATGGAAGATCTGGAGAACGCCGGCGGGGTGCCGGGAGCGCTCCACACGCTCGGCAAGTTGATCGTCAACAATCCGACCGTTTCCGGTTTGACGATCAAGCAGATCGCCGCCGCCGGCGAGGTCTTTGACCGCGAAATAATCCGCCCCCTCTCGAACCCCTACCACAAACAGGGGAGCTTGGCCATCCTGACGGGGAATCTCGCGCCACAAGGCGGGGTCGTCAAACAGACCGCTGTCTCTGCCAAAATGATGAAACATAGCGGCCCGGCCAAGGTCTTTGACTCCGAAGATGCCGCCCAAAAAGCGATCCTCGCCGGCAAGGTTAAACATGGTGACGTGGTAGTCATCAGATACGAAGGGCCAAAAGGCGGCCCGGGGATGCGGGAGATGCTCTACCCGACTTCGACCATCGCCGGGATGGGATTGGCGGAATCGGTCGCGCTGATAACTGACGGGAGATTCTCCGGCGGCACCCGCGGACCATGCATCGGTCACGTCTCGCCCGAAGCAGCCGAAGGCGGTCCGATCGCGATAATTAAAAATGGGGATATCATCGACATCGATATCCCGAACAGGAAACTGCATGTCCGGTTGAGTACGAGCGAGATCGAAGCGCGGTTGGCTCACTGGAAAGCGCCCAAACCGAGATTCACTACCGGCTGGCTGGCGCGGTACCAGCAAATGGTCACTTCGGCCAGCACGGGCGCGGTTTTGAAATCTGGCCTATAATCTGTTAAAATTTATATAATATGCAATTGACTGGCGCGCAAGCATTGCTTGAATCGTTAAAAAATGAAGGGGTCGATATTATTTTCGGCTACCCCGGCGGGGTGGTCCTTCCCCTTTATGACGCTATGTATTCCTTCAAGGATATTAAGCATATCCTGGTCCGCCACGAACAAGGGGCCGCCCACGCGGCCGACGGTTACGCCCGGGCAACCGGCAAAGTCGGCGTTTGCCTGGCGACTTCAGGTCCCGGGGCGACGAATTTAGTCACCGGCATCGCCAACGCCCACATGGATTCGATCCCGATGGTGGCGATCACCGGCCAGGTAGCGACCTCGCTCCTCGGCCGCGATTCCTTCCAGGAAGCCGACGTGACCGGTATCACCATGCCGATCTCCAAGCATAACTACCTGATCAAAAAGACCGAAGACCTGCCGCGGATCATTAAAGAAGCGTTCCATATCGCCCGGAGCGGCCGGCCGGGCCCGGTCGTGGTCGATATTCCAAAAGACGTTTTTGTCAATAAGATCGATTATAAATATCCGGATAAGGTCGATATTCCGAGCTACAAGCCGCGGACCGAGGGCCATCCGAAACAGATCGCCCTGGCGGTCAAGGCGATCCAGGCGGCCAGACAGCCGATCATTTACGCCGGCGGCGGCGTGATCGCGGCGGACGCGGCCAAAGAGTTGAAAGAATTAGCCGAAAAGTGCAATCTGCCGGTGACTACTACCCTGATGGGCCTCGGCGGCTTTCCGGAAACGCATGAACTCTCCATGGGGATGCTCGGGATGCACGGCACCGCTTACGCCAATTACGCCGTGACCGAATGTGATCTTTTAATCGGCATCGGCGCCCGCTTTGACGACCGGGTGACCGGCCACATCGAGAAATTCGCTCCTAAAGCCCGGATCATCCACATCGACATCGATCCGGCCGAGATCGGCAAGAATGTCCGGGTCGACATCCCGATCGTCGGCGACGTCAAGCGGGTCCTGCGCGCCCTGCTCGACAAAGTCGGGCCGAAGGAAAAGCACGCGCCGTGGGTCGAGACGATCGCCGAGTGGAAAAAGAAATATCCCCTCGCCTACAAGATGGACGACGTGATCAAGCCGCAGTATGTGATCGAACAGACCCACGAACTGACCAGGGACCGCGACACGATCATCGTGACCGAGGTCGGCCAGCACCAGATGTGGGCGGCCATGTTCTATAAGTACACCAAGCCGCGGAGTTGGATCTCGTCCGGCGGGCTCGGGACGATGGGTTTTGGCCTCCCCGCCGCCAACGGCGCCCAGTTCGGCCGCCCCGACGCCCTGGTCATCGACTTTGCCGGCGACGGTTCGATCCAGATGAATATCCAGGAGCTGACGACTGCGGTCAACAACCGGCTGCCGATCAAAATATTCGTGCTCAACAACAGCTTCCTTGGCATGGTGCGGCAATGGCAGGAGCTGATCTATGACCGGCACTATTCGCACACCAATCTCTGCAACAATCCGGACCTGGTCAAGATCGCGGAAGCCTACGGCGCGGTCGGGATGAGAGTGACCAAACCGTCCGAAGTCCGCGGGGCGATCGAAAAGGCCTTGGCCATCAACGACCGCCCTGTCCTGGTCGACTTTGTGGTCGCCAAAGAAGAGAACGTCTTCCCGTTCGTGCCGCCAGGCCAGGCGATCAACGAAATGATCATTGACTAATATGAAACACACAATTAGCGTCATAGTAGAAAATAAGCCGGGGGTCCTCTCGCGGGTCAGCGGGCTGTTCAGCCGGCGGGGTTTTAACATTGAATCCCTGGCCGTCGGGATGACGGAAGTTCCGACGATGTCGCGGATGACAATCGTTGTCGAAGGGGACGAAAAAGACCTGGAGCAGATCACCAAGCAGCTTTATAAGTTGATCGACACCTTGAAGGTGTTCGATCTGCCAGCGGATAAGTCGATCCAGAGTGAGTTGGTGCTGGCTAAAGTCGCCGCGAACGAAAAAACGCGGCCGGAGATCACCCAGATCTGCGAAATTTTCCGGGCCAAGATAGTCGATGTGGCGGAAACGTCGCTGACGCTCGAGTTGACCGGCGAAGAGAGCAAGGTGGAAGGGGCGATCAAGCTCCTCTCAAAATTCGGCATCAAGGAACTGGTCAGGACCGGCAAGATCGCGCTCCAACGCGGCAGCGCCGAGTAGTCGAGTTAGATTAATTCTCCGTTCATCATTACCATTCTTGAAGAACCATCTGCATTTATAAAAGTGATGGTCGGATGCCACATCAAGCAGTCGCGATGGGTCCCTGATGTATTGGCACCTCCGAACTTTTTATTTCCTCCAGCTGCCTTGTGGGCGGTTCCCTTTATTTTTTCGTCAAACAGCATTTCACCGGTTTGAGGGAAATCAGCGACGCCGATCCCCAATTCTCCGATCACGGCGGCCTGCGGGTCGTCTTCCTTAAAGAAGGCATTTCGCAATCTTAACAGGAATTCGTCCGCCGATCGTGACGAGGATAAATAATCTATGCTGGAGATGCGGCCTCTAGAATAACCAAAGCGGATAGGGAATGCCGGGATGCCAAAGTCTCCGATCGTTCCATCTACTATGGCTACTCCTTCCGCGGAATCTTCAAGCGGAGCCCAATAGGCTTCACCCGGAGGCCAATTCCCAAAATCTCCGGGTTTATCGATCGTCAGTTCGCAATGAAGCGGCCGGTTGCCAATGCCCAGGAGCAGAGAGGTTCCAAGCTGGGTCGTGATCCTGGCTTCTCGCGCGCCGGCAAACGCGTCGCTTATTTTTTTCATTCTTTCCGCCATGATACCGTAATCCACATCCCACAGAAGCGCTTCTTCAGTTATTCCCGGCGAATGCATTACGCGGCTTTGTTTTCCTATTGAAACTAGACTGTCTGGGACATCCGGGCAAAGTTCTTTTGATCCAATTTGATGGCCAAGCAGCTGGACCCTGAACGGTGTTTCCGGTTTCCCTTCGCTGGTCACTCCTCCGGTAAACGCATTGACGAACACATAAGGCCCGCCTTCCGACACGCTGGCTAAAAGCCTTTCAATCCCTCCGTTTTCAAACCGTCTTTCTCCTATATTATGAGCTCTGACACTATTGCCCAATTCTCCCGCCGCCGCCACAAAAGCGCTTCCAACGCCAGCCCTGGGAATATCATGGACAACAAAAACTTGTTCACCTTTTTGTATTTTTAAAGTATGCTGTAATATCCCTCTCGCACTCGCGGTCAATCGGCTCATTGTGCCAACGCTCATAATCTTTCCTCCATTTTAAATTTAATTCAGGCTCCAACCTTATTAGTATCAGCCGGCAGCCCCATCTCCCCGCTTAAAAGCTTTTTTTGCAGATCTACGATCTTCCATTCGATAAATTCGTGAAGATCGTGCGGTTTAACCTTTGGGAACACCTGTTCCAGTATTTCCAGAGGTACTTTTATCCCAAGTTCGTCTTTTAAACGTTTAACCGCCGTCCGATCCAGCACCGCCGAGGTTCCCAGTTCGCTTTCTTTCTGGCCCATGCTCCAGTTATCTTCATAAAGCTTGGCGGCAACCCCCTGCTTTAGGCCGATCCCCTTCAGTTTATCGAGTTCGATCACTACCCGGGCAACATTCGGGCGCACTCTTATTGATAATCCCCTCTCAATGAGCCTGTCTGTCCTTACTGGCGGAAATCTCTTAACTCCTTCCATGTTTATTTTCCTCCTGTTTAATCGGCCTTGGCACTTTTGCTTCCAGTTTTTTATCGTGCTACAATATTCTCGTAGATTGGTCTGGAAAATTTCACTTAGATTGAAAATTGAGGAGGGCAATTAAAATGGCAAAAGTTTATTACGACAAGGACGCGGATCTCGGGTTATTGAAGGATAAGACGGTGGCGATCATCGGTTACGGGAACCAGGGAACGGCCCAGTCACAAAATTTACGGGATAGCGGCGTCAAAGTCATTATTGCCGAAGTCGAAGGGACGCCGAATTGGAAAGCGGCCCAGGAAGCCGGTTTTGAGGTCATGGACGCCAAATCGGCCGCCAAGGCGGGCGACATCATCCAGGTCCTGATCCCGGATGAGGTCCAGGGGGGAGTTTACAAGGAAGCGCTCAAGAAAGCGCTGAAAAAAGGGAAGACCTTGATGTTCTCCCACGGTTTTAATATCCACTTCCGGGCGATCAAGCCCCCCAAGGATGTCGATGTCATCATGGTCGCCCCCAAAGGTCCCGGCGCCATGGTCCGCAACACCTACGTTGACGGCGCCGGCGTCCCCTGCCTCATCGCCGTTTACCAGGACGCTTCCGGTAAAGCGAAAGAAACCGCCCTCGCCTACGCGAAAGGGATCGGCGGCACCCGTGCCGGCGTTTTCGAAACGACCTTCAAAGAAGAGGTCGAGACCGACCTCTTCGGCGAACAGACCGTCCTCTGCGGCGGCTGCACCGCGCTGATCAAAGCCGGGTTCGAGACGCTGGTCGAAGCCGGTTATCAGCCGGAAATGGCCTACTTTGAATGCTGCCACGAGCTGAAACTGATCGTCGACCTGATCTACAAGCAGGGGCTGCTCGGCATGCGCAAAGCGGTCAGCAACACCGCCGAATACGGCGATCTGACCGTCGGGCCCAAGATCATCGACGAGAAGGTCAAGAAGCGGATGAAGAAAGCGCTCGACCGGATCCAGAACGGCGCCTTCGCCCGCGAGTTCATCAAGGAGAACAAGGAAGGGTGCAAAAACTTTAACGCCCTGCGCGAAAAAGACAAGAACCACCAGATCGAGAAGGTCGGCGGCGAGCTCCGCGGCATGATGCACTGGCTTAAGAAATGACGAATGACTAATGACGAATGACTAATTTATGAATAACACACGTTGGGCCGTAGCCATATTATTGATCGGGGCGCTGCTGGTTGGATCGGCGGCGGAAGGGAAAAAGAAAATGAATAAACAGTATGCTGTCCTGGAAACATCACTGGGGAAGATAGTTTGCGAGCTGTTGCCGAAAGAAGCCCCGGCTACCGTCAAGAACTTTATCGGACTGGCCAAAGGGGAACGCGGTTGGCTCGACCCAAAGACCCAGGAGATAGAGAAAAAGCCGTTGTACAACGGGACGATTTTCCACCGGGTCATTCCCGATTTCATGGTCCAGGGAGGAGACCCGCTCGGCAACGGAACGGGCGGACCGGGCTATAAGTTTGACGACGAGGCACCGCAAACCACCACTTTCGACAAGCCGGGCCGGCTGGCCATGGCCAACTCCGGACCGAACACCAACGGGAGCCAGTTTTTCATCACCATCGCCCCGACCCCCTGGCTCGACGGCAAGCACACCATTTTCGGCCTGGTGGTCAAAGGACAGGATATCGCGGATAAGATCGCCACTGCCCCGCGTGACGAACGCGACCGGCCAAAGACGGAGATCGTTCTAAAGAAGGTCACTATCCTGGATAAGCTCCCTTGATCGCCCAGCTGATCGACCTGATCGTCGTCTTCGTCACCGGAACGATCTCGGCGGTCGGTTATCTCGGCGTCCTGGTCCTGATGACGCTCGAGTCGGCCTGCATCCCGATCCCCTCGGAGATCATCATGCCCTTCTCCGGTTTTCTCGCTTCGACCGGCAAACTTTCTATTTGGGGGATAACCCTGGCCGGAGCGTTCGGCAACCTGATCGGCGCCGTGATCACTTACGCCATCGGCTACTACGGTGGCCGGCCGTTCGTCCTCAAATACGGCAAGTATTTCTTTATCCGGGAACACGAGCTGCATAAAGCGGAAAAGTTTTTCGCCAAGTATGGCGATTTCTCCGTTTTCCTCTCGCGCAACCTGCCGGTCATCCGGACCTTTATCTCCCTGCCGGCCGGCGTGGCCGAGATGCCATTCATCAAGTTTTCCGTCTACTCTTTCCTCGGGTCAATTCCCTGGTGCTTTGCCTTGACCTATCTCGGCTTTTTGCTGGGCAGCAACTGGCTGGTCATTCGCCAGTACGGGCATTACCTCGACATCCTGGCCGGGATCGCGATCGCCAGCCTGGTGGCAAAAATAGTTTGGGACTATTACCATAACGGGGAAGAAAAATGAAAAAAGCGCTCGCTATCCTGGGTTCCACCGGCTCGATCGGCAAGCAGGCCCTTGAGGTCGTCTCGATCTTCCCCAGTTCGCTGAAAGTCTCCGCCCTCGCCGCCAAGGATGAGGTCGACCTGATCGTCGAACAGATCAAGAAGTTCCAACCGCGGATCGTCTCCGTCCAGAACGAAGAAGTCAAAGCCAAAGTCGAAGCCAAGCTCGCAGGCGTAAAAGTCGAGCTCTATACTGGGACCGAGGGTTTGCAGAAAGTCGCCACCTGCGCCGAAGCGAAGATGGTCCTCGTCGCTATCCCCGGCTCGCTCGCTTTGACCGCCGTACTCGAAGCGGTAAAACTCAAGAAAGATATCGCCCTGGCCACCAAAGAAGTCCTGGTTGCCGCCGGTGAGACATTCATGAACGAAGTTAAAGCGGCCGGCATTAAAGTCTTCCCAATCGATTCCGAACATTCGGCGATCGCCCAATGCCTCCGCGGCGAGGACAAAAAGACGGTCAAGAAATTGATCCTGACCGCTTCGGGTGGGCCGTTCCTGAAAACCCCGGCCGAGAAGTTCGCCCAGCTGACCGCCAAGGAGGCGCTCCAGCACCCAACCTGGAAGATGGGGCCAAAGATTACGATCGATTCGGCAACCTTGATGAACAAAGGTTTCGAAGTGATCGAAGCGCATTATCTCTTTGGCCTTGATTACACCCAGATCGAGGTCGTCATCCACCCCGAGAGCATCATCCACTCGCTGGTCGAGTTTAGCGACGGCTCGGTCAAGGCCCAGCTTGGCGCCCCCGACATGCGGATCCCGATCCAATACGCTTTATTAGAGGAGACTCGCCAGGCAAACCACTGGGGCCGCCTCGACCTGACCAAGAGCAACCACCTGACCTTCGCCAAACCGGATAAAGTGAAGTTCCCCTGCCTTGAATACGCCTATGAAGCCGGAAAAAAAGGGGGAACCCTCCCCGCCGTCCTCAACGCAGCAAACGAAGAAGCGGTCAGCCAGTTCCTGAAGGGTAAATTCACCTTCGACCAGATCCCGGTCAAAATCAAACAGGTGATGGATGGACACCAAAACAAAGAAAAACCTTCCCTCGAAGATCTGCTTGAAGCCGATAAAATTGCCCGCTCCCAGCTGCTGTGATATACTTGTTTTCATGACGAAAGAGATCGATCTGGAAGTGCTCCGCCACTCCACCTCCCACGTGATGGCCCATGCCGTCCAGGAGATCTTTCCGAGCGTTAAGCTGGGGATCGGCCCGGCTATCGAAAACGGCTTTTATTACGATTTTGACCTCCCGACCCAGATCACCCCGGAAGACCTGACCAAGATCGAAGCCAAGATGCGGGAGATCATCAAGAAAGAGCATAAATTTGAACGGCAGGAGATGGACAGGGCCAAGGCGATCGAGCTGTTCGAGGCGCGGGGCGAGAAGTACAAAGTCGACCTCCTCAACGAGATCCCCGATAACAAGGTCACCTTGTATAAGAGCGGCGATTTCCTCGACCTCTGCCGCGGCCCGCATATTGAACATACGGGACATATTAAAGCGTTTAAATTGCTCTCAATCGCCGGCGCTTACTGGCACGGGATCGAGACCAATCCGATGATGCAGCGGATCTACGGGACCGTCTTCCCGACGCAAAAAGAGCTTGATGATTATCTGAAGCAGATCGAAGAAGCCAAAAAGCGCGACCATCGCAAGCTCGGCCGGGAGCTAGACCTCTTCTCGATCCATGAGGAAGCGGGCGCCGGTCTTGTCTACTGGCACCCCAAAGGGACGGTCCTGCGCGGTTTGATCGAGGATTTCCTGAAAAAGGAAAATAAAAAGCGTGGCTACGAGTTCGTCACTATTCCGCACATTGGCAAAATCGACCTTTGGAACACTTCGGGCCATACGAACTACTATCGAGAAAACATGTACTTCATGCAGATCGACGAGCAGGATTACGTCCTCAAGCCGATGAACTGCCCGGGCCATATTTTGATCTTCAAACGCAAAACCCGCAGTTACCGCGACCTGCCGATCCGCTATTTTGAGCTCGGCACGGTCTACCGCTACGAGAAATCGGGGGTTCTGCATGGCCTCCTCCGGGTCCGCGGCTTTACCCAGGACGACGCCCACATTTTCTGCCGCGAAGACCAGTTGGAGGAGGAGATACTCTCTATCCTCGATTTCATCAACTATGTCATGAAGGTCTTTGGCTTTGCCTTCAGCGTCAACCTCTCGACCCGGCCGGAAAGCTTTGCCGGGACCAAGGAGAGCTGGGAGCGGGCGACCGCCATCCTCGAAAAATCGCTCCAGGACCAGGGGATCCCGTTTGAGATCGACCCGGGCGCCGGCACTTTCTACGGCCCGAAGATCGACGTCAAATTAAAAGATTCGCTCGGCCGCGAATGGCAGGGGCCGACCGTCCAGGTCGATTTTAACCTGCCGCAGCGCTTCAACCTGGCCTATGTCGGGGACGATGGGAAAGAACATACCCCGGTCATGATCCATCGGGCGATCCTGGGAAGCCTGGAACGCTTTATCGGCGCCTTGATCGAACATTACGCCGGCGCCTTCCCCACCTGGCTCGCCCCGACCCAGGCGCTGATCCTGCCGATCGCCGACCGCCATATCCCCTACGCGGAAAAGGTCAGGGACTCCCTTCTGGCGGCCGATGTCCGGGTAGAGGTTGATTCCCGCCGCGAAACCATCGGCGCCAAGATCCGCGACGCCCAGATGCAAAAGGTCCCCTACATGCTGGTCGTCGGCGACAAGGAAGCGGAAGCCGGGACCGTCTCGATCCGCCTTAGGAACGCCGCGACCTCGGCCACCAAGAGCCTCAGCGATTTTCTCTTTGACCTGAAGAGAGAAATAAGCTATAATAGTGGTGAGAATGACGGGAGTTAGTTCGTATTAGGGATTATCTAATAAACGAGCGGATCTGGGCAAAAGAGGTCCGGCTCATCGCCAATGACGGCAAGCAGCTGGGCGTGGTAGCGACCACTGAAGCGCTCCGGCTGGCCCGCGAACAAGGGATCGACCTGGTCCTGATCGCGCCGGCCTCCAAGCCGCCCGTCGCGCGTCTGGCCGATTACGGCCGGCTCCGCTACGAGCTCTCCAAAAAGGAGAAAGAATCGCGCAAGGCGTCAAAGACCGGGACCATCAAGGAAGTTAAACTTTCCTCCAAGATCGCCCAGCACGATTTTGATGTCCGCGTCAATAAAGCCAAAGAGCTGCTGGAAAAAGGGTTCAAGGTTAAGATCAATATCATGTTCCGCGGTCGGGAGATGGCCCATACCGACCTGGGTCGCAAGGTATTGGACCGCCTGGTCGAGGCGGTAGCTTCGGTCGGCAAGGCCGAGGCCCCTCCTAAGATGGAAGGTCGCAACCTTAATCTGATGCTCGGACCAAAGAAGTAAAAATATGCCAAAAATAAAAACCAGAAAAGCCGCCGCCAAACGTTTCGTCATTAAAAAATCGGGCAAGATCATGCGCCGGCATGCCGGCCGGCGCCACCTGCTGGAGTGCAAATCGGCTACCCAGCGCCGCCGCCTGAAGAAAAACGCCGTCCTATCACCAGCGGACGTTCGCCGCGTCCACGATATGCTACCGGGAGGATAACATGGTCAGAGTAAAAAGAGGATTCACCGCCCGCCGCCGCAAAAAGAAGCTTTTTGCCAAGACGAAAGGCTTCCGGATCACCCTCCGGACACAGCTGCGGCGCGCCAAACAGGCGGTCATTAAGGCCGGTGTCCACGCCACCCGCCATCGCCGCGACAAGAAAGGGACGATGCGCCGCCTCTGGACCACCCGGATCAACGCCGGCGCCCGCGCCCTGGGGATCAAATACAGCCTGCTGATCAACGCGCTGAAAAAGGCCGCCATCAAGCTGGACCGCAAGAGCCTGGCCGATCTCGCGCTTAACCATCCGGCCGATTTCGCGAAGATCGTCGCTCACGTCACGAAATCATGATCGAGATGCAGCTCGGTGGGCTCGGTTTTGACCCCCGCAATCTCTCCCCGCTGGTCCTCCTCCGCGACCAGGAAGAGCTGAATTTCCTCCCCATCTGGATCGGGGTATTTGAAGCCGCGGCCATCGCCATGGAACTGCAAGGGGTCCAGCCCCCCCGCCCCATGACCCATGACCTGCTAAAAGATGCCATCGAAAAGCTCGGTGGCAAGACCAAGCGGGTCCTGATCAACGACATGAAGGAAGGGACCTTTTTCGCCGCGGTCGAGGTCGAGACTAAAGAAGGAAAACTGCTGACCCTGGACGCCCGCCCGTCGGATGCCATCGCCCTGGCCGTCCGCAGTCAGGCGCCGATCATGGTCGCCGAAGGGGTCATGATGCAGGCCAAGCTGGTCAATTCGGAAAAAGATGCCGAGGAAACAAAGAAGTTCAAAGATTTTATCGCGGACCTCCGCCCCGAAGACTTCACCAAGTATTACAAGAAAGATTAACTTCTCGAGATCAGGAGCACCCCGACGACGATCGTCACGATCCCGGCCCAGCGGATCAAGCTGACCTGCTCTTTAAAGAAGATCAGTGAGAGGATCGCCACCAGGACGTAACCCAAACTGACCATCGGGTAGACCAGGCTTAGCGGCAGCCGCGACAGGACGACCAGCCAGAAAAGCGAAGAGAGGCCAAAACAGGCAAAACCGAAAAAGACCCACGGATTGAGGATCATCGGGACGATCTTAAAAAGAAGCTGGCTGGCCGGGAATGTCCCGAACGCCATCATTCCCTTCTTCATCAGCATCTGGCCGGCGATCGCCAGCAGGACCGAGACGATCATGATCAGATAATTCATCATTATGGTAACTCCTTCTTTAATATGACTACGGCTCGAGCGCTCCGGCCGACCGCGTAAACAACTTTGAGATCTTTTTCCCGCACGACCTTGAATGAACCTTCCCCTAAAGACTGGCCATAACCAACCGCCGAGTTTTTCAACCAATTGTGCTCGCCGGCCGGCCAATGTGGTTGGTCAGTATACCAGGCGGGATTTTTGACCAATTCCACCCCAGCCGAAGCTAAACCTGCCTCGGCCAACCACTCCGCTTGTTCCCGCCGATAGAAAAGGACCGCCGCGACATGGTTATTATAGACCATTTTCCCGAGAAAAACAGCCAGCAGGAGCAATGCTCCGGCAACCAGAATAGCGACCAGCAGAGCGGCCCCTGACCTCCTCTTCATCTGACCCCGACCGTAAATTCGGCCTTGTTCAGTGCGATCCTAATCAAACCAGGTTCCGGATAACTGAAAGTAAGCCGCCCAATCTCCCCTTCTGAAGTTAAATAAGCGCTCCAACTGCCGGCCCGCCGCCTGACTTTACCATCGACCAAGCGATAATTGACATTTTCACTCCCCACTTGAAGGAACACTTCCTGCGAAGTCGACCCACAGAGAACCGCCGAGGCGGAGCGAATATCGATCGTCACTCTTTCGGCCAGGTTAGTTTCGATCTGGGCGAGGGCGTTCTTTCTCACAACCAGTCGCCAACTCCTTACCCCTGTTCCCAAAGCGCCAAAAATGACCGTAAAGATCAGCGCAGTTAGGCTGAGGGCGATGATCGCTTCAACCAGCGTGAAGCCCCTCTTCATAAATACTTGCTCCTTAAGGTGTATAAAATCAGCGGCGGCCGACCTTTTTGCCACTCCTGCTCCAATCTAACTACAACCAGCTCGGGAGCGATTGACGGCTGATGGCTGATAACTTCCATTTGACTGCGCAGGAAGAGGGTCGCCTGGCGCAGTTTGCCGGCGCGGGCCAATTCGACCTGCGCCGATTTGACCAGCCAGGTGAACGCGACAAAAACAGCGAGGAAGAGCCCCATGGCGGCCAGCACCTCGACTAAAGTAAACCCCCGCCTATTCAACGCGGACCCTCCCGGCCGAGGAGAGGATCACTTTGCGGCTCCGCCCGATCAATTCGGTCCCGCTCCCGCCTGGCGGGGGGAAACCACTGGCCGCGAAACGGAAACGCCCGCTGGCTTGGGTTTGGCCAACAGTTAGAGCGGTCGCTTGAGTAGTGCGCAGATCGGAGGCCAAATGTTCTGCCAGACCGTTCAGGCGGAGGTTTTCTTTTAATTTGGTAAAAGCGGGTAAAGTAAACGAAAGGAGCAGGCCACACAGCCCGATCACGACCAATAGCTCGACCAAAGTGAACCCCCTCCGCCCCATCCCCTACCTCCTACTGACAACTAACGACTAATATCACGCTTCAACGATCAGATTATCGATCAACCTGGTCTTGCCAACATAAGCCGCCACGGCGAGTAACATCCGGCCACGGACCCCCTTGGCATCTTCGAGCGTTTCCGGATCGGCCGCGACCAGATAATCAAGGCGGACCGACGGTTCGCTCCCAATCAAGGAACGAAGCCGGTACATGATCTTATTTAAATCTCGCTCTCCCGCGCCGATCTCGCTCTGGGCCAGGCGGAGCGCTTTATACAGAATGGCCGCCGACTTCCTCTCCCGGGGATTAAGATAAGCGTTGCGCGAGCTGAGCGCCAGCCCGTCGAACTCCCGGACCGTCGGCAGAGCGACCACCGTAACCGGCAGGTTAAGATCACGCACCAGTTGTTTGACGATTAACTGCTGCTGGTAATCTTTTTCGCCGAAAAAAGCGGCATCGGGGCAAACAATGTTAAATAACTTGGTGACGACCGTGGTCACGCCGCGAAAATGGTTCGGGCGGGTCCGGCCGCACAGTTTCTTGGCCAGCTTCTCTACTTCCACGAAGGTCTTAAACCCCTCCGGGAACATCGCTCTGGCTTCGGGGGTGAAAAGGACATCGATCTCAAAACTTTTCAGCAGCTTCTTATCGTGGCGGAGGTTACGCGGGTAACTGGCAAAGTCTTCGCTCGGGCTGAATTGGAGCGGATTAACAAAGACGCTGGCGACCACGACCTCGCAACGTTTTTTCGCGGCGGCGATAAGAGAAAGATGTCCCTCGTGGAACGCGCCCATAGTCGGGACAAAACCGACTTTCTTGCCGTGACTTTTGGCTTTGAGGGAAAAAAGACGCATCTCGCCCGGCTCTTTGATCTCGCGCATTTTACCTGATCAGCCAGTGATGGGCGACCAGCCAGATAGCAATGGCGATCGCCAGGGCGGTAGCCTTCAAAGTGAGGTTGATAGTAAATAGTCTTTTAAGCATCGGCCGGCTCCGGCGGTTTCACGGCCGGCGTTTCCCCGGGTTGCGGCCGCTGCCAGGTGGCGAAATCGCATTTGGGATAATTGCTGCAACTGTAGAAGAGCTTTCCCCGCTTGGTCCGTTTCTCGACCAGCTCGCCGCCGCATTTTTGGCACTTGACGCCGATCTTCTTGAGGAGCGGCTTGATGCTCTTACATTCGGGATAACCGGTACAGGCGAGGAACTCGCCGAAACGGCCGCGCTTGATCGTCATCGGCTTGCCGCACTTAGCGCAAACTTCCTTGAGGGCCGCCGCCTTGGCTTCTTCTTCCGGCAGGTTCTTGGTAAATTTGCATTTGGGATAGGTCGAGCAGGCAATGAACTTGCCGTAGCGCCCTTCGCGGATGACCAGCTTGTTGCCGCAATCCGGGCAGAGCTCATCGGTCATGATCTCCGTCTTGACCTTCTCCATTTTCACTTCGGCCTCGGCCAGCGCCGCGGAGAACGGCTTATAAAACTCATGGAGGGCGCCGACCCACTGGACTTTACCTTCGGCGACCGCGTCGAGCTGGTCTTCCATCTGGGCGGTGAACTTGATGTCAAGGATCTGGGGAAAATGCTTGACCAGCAAACCATTGGTCGTGATGCCGATCTCGGTCGGCTTGAGCGCCTTCCCTTCCTTGATGACGTAGCCCCGGTCCTGGATCGTGGAGATGATCGGGGCATAGGTCGACGGGCGGCCGATGCCGCGCAGTTCCAGCTCTTTGACCAGCGAAGCTTCAGTGTAGCGCGGCGGCGGCTCGGTAAAATGCTGCAGCGGGAGGAGTTCTTGCAGTTGCAGGGCCGCGCCGGCGGCCAGGTCGGGCAGACTGGCGCTCTGCTCGTCTTCCGGAGAAGCCTCATCCCGGCTCTCTTCGTACAATTTAAGGAAACCTTCAAACCGGATGACCGAACCAGTCGCCCGGAGGAGGTATTCGCCCGCCGCGGCGGGCAGGCCGGCGGAGATGTCGACCGAGGTCTGGTCAAAAACGGCCGCTTCCATCTGGCAGGCGACAAAGCGCTTCCAGATCAGCTCGTAGAGCTTGAGTTCATCGGGGTCCAGGCTCTCCTTCAACTTTTCCGGGGTCCGGGCGATTGCGGTCGGACGGATCGCTTCATGGGCGTCCTGGGCCTGTTTCTTTTTTTTGTACCTGATCGGCGCCGCCGGAAGGAACTTCTTGCCAAAAGCCTCCCCGATGTAGCGCCGGACCTCGGTCTCGGCTTCCGCCGCAATGCGGACCGAGTCAGTGCGCATATAGGAGATCAAACCGACCCGGTCCTCGCCTTTAACTTCTTTGCCTTCATAGAGTTTCTGGGCCAGGACCATCGTCTTTTTAGCCGAGAAGCCGAGCTTGCGGGCGGCGTCTTGCTGCAGCGTGCTGGTAATGAACGGCGGCGAGGGGTTCCGCTTATGTTCTTTTTTCCTGACCTCTTTGACCGCGTAGTCGGCCTTCCCCAGTTCGGCGACGATCGCCTTGGCCTCCGCCTCGCCGGGAATGATCTTCCCTTTGTCTTTAGGGCTGACCCCCAGTGCTTTCTCCCCCTTAGCGATCAGCTTGGCGGAAAATTCCAGTTTCTTATCATCGGCCAGGCGGGCGGTAATGTCCCAGTATTCCTGGGCTTTGAACTTGCCGACCTCGGCTTCCCGTTCGCAGATCAGGCGGACGGCGACCGATTGGACCCGGCCGGCCGACAGCCCTTTACGGACTTTCTTCCAGAGGAGGGGACTTAATTTATAACCGACCAGGCGGTCGAGGATCCGCCGCGCCTGCTGGGCGTTGACCCGATCGAGGTCGATCTCGCGGGGATGCTTGACGGCCGAGGTAACGGCTTCTTTGGTGATCTCGTTAAACTCGATCCGCTTGATCTTTTTGTCCATATCAAGCAGGACCTGCAAATGCCAGGCGATCGCTTCCCCTTCACGGTCAGGATCGGGGGCGAGGAAAACCATTTTAGCTTTGGCCGCGGCCGCCTTGAGATCTTTTACGATCTTCTCTTTACCTTTGATGATCTGGTAATTCGGCTCAAAATCCTTGTCGACCTTGACGCCGAGCGATTTGGCCGGCAGGTCGCGGACATGCCCCCCCGAAGCGACCACGGAGAAATCCTTACCGAGGAACTTCTCCAGGGTACGCCCCTTAGCGGGTGACTCAACAATAACTAAATTCTTAGCCAAATTACAAGACCTCCGAAAAGCCATATTAACAGAGGGAGGCAGACTATGTCAAATAATAAGCAATTTTATTGCCAGGTTTAGCCAAGTACAAATAGAGGTAAAAACGGCGAAAATTCGCCGTCAGCGCCCAAAGCGCTTCGCCAGCTCTTCGGACGAGATCCGGACCATGGTCGGCCGGCCATGAGGACAGGTCAGCGGATTGGCTGTAGCCAGCAGATCTCGGATCAATTGGACCATTTCCTGGGGAGTTAACTTATCCCCGGCTTTGATCGCGCTATGACAGGCGACCAACTTGCGGACGGTCTCTTGCCGGACCTCGATCTGGGGGCTTTTCCCGGCCACGGCCAGATCGGCAACTATATCCTGTAACAACAGTTGCGGAGCGGCTTGACCGGAGAGGGCCGGCACGCTCCGGAGGAGAAAACTGTTCCCCCCGAACTCCTCGATCTCAAAACCGAGAGTATTTAAGTAGGCCAAGTTCTCTTTCAGAACGACAGCCTCCGGCGCAGGGAACTCCACCGTCTCCGGCATCAACAACGACTGACGACTAACCGCTAACGATTGAAGGCTAAGCCGGTCGTAGAGTATCCTCTCGTGCGCGGCATGCTGGTCGATCAGGGTCAATTCGCCCTCGCCGGTCGCTACTATGTACATATTGTTGATCTGACCAAGCGGGAAGAGCGGCAGGTCGTGACTGGGTATGGCCGCAGTGCTGGGAAACGAACTATTGTCCATCGGAAAAAGAACGTCGGCCATCGCCGGCTGCCAAGCACTATCTGATCTGCCGGTCTCGTAATACCCCCCAGCTGGTTGGCTGATAGCCTGGTCCCCCAGGGCTTTTTTAACCGCCTCCCTTACCCCATCCATCACCAACTGATTGCGGACGAACTTCACTTCCCGTTTAGCCGGGTGGATATTGACATCGACCTGCTGCGGGTCGATCGCGAGGAAAATGACCGCTACCGGATAACGGCCGTGCGGGATCAGGGTCCGGTAAGCCTCTTCCAGCGCTCGGTTGAGGAGGAAATTCTTGATGAACCGCCCGTTGACGAAAAAGTCTTCATAATTCTTGTCGATCCGGGTCAGCGTCGGCCGGCTGACGAAACCGGTGACCTGGCCGCCCTTGAATTCGCCGCTGACCTCAACCAATCCTTTCAGGATCTCTGGGCCGTAGACCGAGAGGATCGCGTCGGCTAACTGGCCGGTCCCGCCGGTAGTGAGGAGCGGCTTGCCGTCGGAGCTGAAGCGGAAGGCGATCCCGGGATAAGCCAGGGCGTATTTGGCGGCGACCTGGCCGCAATGGCCGAGCTCGGTCGAGTTGGCTTTCAGGAATTTCCTCCGGGCCGGAGTGTTGTGGAAGAGGTCCTTGACCGTGACCGTCAACCCGCGGCCGGCCGGGTTCCGCTCAATCTTCGTTTTCGACACCGCCGCGATCGAAGGGAGCGCTTCTCCCCGGAAACCGAGAGTGTGGAGATTGAAAAGATCGTCGTACTCGGCCAGTTTGGAGGTCGCGTGGCGCTGCAGGGCTAGCTTGATCTCGGCTTCGGTCAAACCGCGGCCGTTATCGGCCACCCGGATCAATTTCTTCCCCGCTTCATCGACTTCGATAATGATCTGGCTCGCACCAGCATCGATCGCGTTCTCGACCAGCTCTTTAACGACCGAGGCGGGACGCTCGACCACTTCCCCCGCGGCGATCTTATTGATCAGGTCTTCCGGCAGGATCTTAATACTTTGATTCGCCATGTTTTAATTGTACCGCAGTTGAAAATGATGGTAAAGGGTTAGGCTGGTAGCCGCTGGCAGCCGGCGGACGGCGCCGTCTTTCTATTTATTACATATTTCATCTACACGTTTAGTAAACCCAAGGTAAGCAATCCTTGTCTTTCGACCTAGCTCAATAATTTCACCAGACAACTTTCCTGATTTCGCATCATATTCAGAAATAGCGACTACATCTAGGTAATTTACAAGCTTGGCAATAAAAGAGTTGAAAAGAGGAAGAGGATTAACCTCCTTAGTTTCCTCGAGTGGTATTTTATTCTGTCCAAGTTGCTGCCTGGCCCGGAATAAATTGTTACGAGCCTTGATAAAATAAATAAGCGCGGAAGCAGTCTCACTATCATCCAATAGCCTTGTCGCGCTCTCTATGTTTTTTGCGCTTTCAAGAAAAAGCGAATAGCTGCCTTCCAGCTCAACTTTGGCTTCTATCAATAATTTTTTCCTGTTCCCGACAAGCCTTCCTAAGTGTTTGGCCCTGCCATTCAATTGGTTGTATTTTAAGGCTAAAGCAACGTTATCCAGGGAAGACTTGTATTGGCTATTATTATAAGCAGTTACGGCGTAATGATAATAAATTCTACTTAATTTTAAGTTCGCGTTTTTAAGATATTTGGTTTCTTTTGTTTGCCGCAGAATAAATTGATATTTGTTTTTGGCCTCCTCATATTTTTGTTTTTCTAATAAACTATCGGCTTCCTTGCTGATTAAGGCCTGATCGCCACGGAAAGCCAAGAGAACAAACAAAACACTCAGCATAAAAAGCAAGATGCTTACTGGGCTTAATAATCCTCTGCCCATTTGTCCGCCTTTCCTTTTCATCTTTTATTGAGAATATTTTCCCAGGGCGACGCTTGAATCAATTAACTTTCTAGCCTGTTTTGACGAGAAGCAAACGGATCCCTTTCCGTTTTTACGGGTTTTCTTTCTCGGCTTCCCTTTTATAATTTTAGGAGGGTCGCTTTTTATTTTAAGAGAGGACATGGTGTTTAGGGCCCCTTTATATTTTTTTACATCCAGGGAATGATTTTTAGAATTTTCGCTGGTCAGAAACGAACAATGAGGATTCATGGTTGGCCAGTATCTATACCCTTTTACGGCAACAAATGCCGCAAGAAGAGCCAAAAGCCATCTCACGAGCATAAAATCAACTGTATCTTTGTTCATAGCAGGTCCCCTAGCTAAGATATTGGATAGGTCCGGTTTGGCCTGAAACCTGGGAGGCAAAACAAAAGGAGATAAAAGACAAACCACTGTAATTGCCAGAAAGAGCAGGGTTAAACTCTGGTATAATTTATCCGGTAATTTCATTATTATCTTGCCCGGGCCGTCCCGACGTTACGCCTGCCTGTCGGCAGACAGGTCGGGACAACCCAAGCCGAAAAAGCAACGAGGCTTTATTCCTCACCAAAAAACTTATCCAGAAAATTAGCCGCCCTGTCTTTTGCCCCAAGGCCAAAAGCAATGGCAAAGGCCAATCCCACGGCGCCAACTATTATGTTAACTGAAGTTGTAAGCCACTCCAGGGGAACCCCAAGTTGCCCCAAAGCCGCTAGGGCCGCAAAGATAATAATGGCAGACTGTACGACATTCGCTAAAACATTGGCGTTGGTAAGACCAATATTATTGGCAATAACCAGCATTACCGCAGAAAGTAAAAGCGCGACAAAGATGCCTACGCCTAAAACATAGGCGGCTGACAAAGCCGCCGGCAGATAGGCCAGGAGTCCTCCCAGCAAAGCTTTCGCCGAAGCTAATCCTAAGATACTGGCGACTGCGGTTACTGTCACGAAAATAGTTAGCCAATAAACTAACTCTCCCAAAAGTTCCGTTGGTCCCTTTTTAAGGCCGCCTTTGGTTAAGAACTCCGTAAAACCAATTTGTTTGCTTCCTTTGTTAAGTCGCAGGACTCCCAGGGCGGTGATTACCAACCACTGCGAACCTTTAGCGATCAGAAGACCGATAAGCAACAAGATCAACGCATATAACAAACTTAAAAGCAGCGGCCCTACAGTCAACAAGGTATCCCTAATTGGTCTTAAAAAAATTAATAATAAATCCATAGTTTCCCCCCATTTTTACGTCATTCGCCCCTCGTTTCCCAGGCCTCACCTCCTGTTCCTTGATTTCCATTGCCATAAAGCGGTTAAAACAGCCCATCCAAATTTAAATGGCCCAAAAAGATATACTCCCCGATCTTTTTCAAGCACTTCGTGCCTTCCCCCCTGAAACCGGGAAAAATATAACTCAAGATACTTTCCAAACCTTGATTCTTCTTTTTCCGCCATAATAAGCCTCCTAATTATCGCTCGATATTAGCACCGACATCTTCCATAATATAGTCGGCTAGTTTATCCCTCTCGGCCCTTTTGCTTCTAAAATAATATCCTTTCATATATTTCAGGACCCTAACTCGCTCCTTAAGTGCTATCACCTCAATATCGCCAGGCAACTTATCAACAACATTATGATGCGCTCCGATAAAGAGAATTCCGGTTTCATTCTCTTTTAGCGTTTCGCCTATTCTTTTAGCAACGTAATTATCTCTCTCTTCTAATGTTTTATTTTTACGGCAGACATATTTAAGATAAGCAATGGTTTTCCCGATAAAAGTCCTGGCTTTCGCCAATTCCTTAACCGATTTATATTCTTTCATTACGATACCTATATCTTCGGTCTTTACCAAAATTGCCCCTCCCTCAATCAGGTGATCAATAATTTCATAATTCTTACTGCCACGTTTGACCCCATCCGCTACAATCTTCATCCCCATCTCCCCGTCCGCCACCAACCCATCCTGATAAACCTTATAGCCCTTAGGCTGCAAATTCTCAAAGAACTTAAAAAGCGCCCCCCAAAATGAGGCGATAGTCTGTTGATGCGCCGCCCACCGCTCTCGGCCGCAGATCGCTATTCCTTTTTTCTCTGTCTCGGCGGCAATCGTTCCCAGATCTGCGCTACTGTGAATTATGGGAACATACAGGAGTTTTCTCATCTGCCTCGCTTTTTAGGGAAGTGCTGCCGCCTTCCTCTACTATCTTCCCTACCACATTAATAATGTTCCCGATCCCCTCAAAGACCTGATTTATTCCAAGACTGGAAATAAGGGTTTTTTCGTCTTCGGCCGTCATAATCTCACCTCGGGCATCAGCTTCTTTTTCTGCAATACTTGCTGACGAAGATCCAGCATGTATTTTTGCCTGGCTTCCCTTCTTCTGATTCTCTGCATCCTTAGATCATTCATAAGTCTTTTAAGCTCTGCTCGCCTTTTTTCTCGATCTTCGCGAAAACCTTCGAAGATTTCAGTAACTTTTGCCTGGCGCAGATCTCGATCTTCTTCCGCGATCTCTCTTGCCAAAACTGCCTCAGGCTCAATTAGTTTTATGCCCTGCCTCACCGGCACGCGGGCGGCAGGCCTGGTTTTTGTCTGTCTTTTTTTCTTCCTAGGCATTTTAAGATACCTCCTTTCTAGCCCATTACCTTGGCTTCCAATTTTTCTAACCGTTTTTGAAGCGTTTTATTTTCTTCTTCCAGCTTTTTAGCCTGCGAAGAAATAAAAGAATCCTGCTGCCACCAGTCAATCCCAATCTCCATCGCCTTTTCCACCGAACACACCAGAAGTCTAATCTTAATATTTAACAGGTCTACATCCGCGAGCGAGATCTTAATATCGCCGGCAATGACAATTCCCTTGTCCAGAACCCTTTCTAAGATATCCGCTAAATTCGTAGCATTGGTCGCGTGGGCCATTCCTTGCATAACCATAATTTTCTTCCCTCCTTTTTTACGCTATTTTACTAGCTTTAATTACCAGTTCTGCGGTTTTCTTGCGTAAATTAATTATATTTCTACAAATCTCGCAGACTGAACTGCCTTGATCATATTCCAGGCATTTAAGCAGAGGAGTGAGTTCATTTATTAAAAGCTGGGCTCTATTGCCTTTTACTTTAGGATCACGGGTCTCATTTAAACTCCGGGTTATTTCTCTTGTTTTGCGTTCCTTTTGTTGGAAAATTCCGCAGTTTACTTTTTCTTCTTCAGACATGTTCCCCCCTTCACATTAAATCTCCTAACGGCCCGAGATTCAGATTCAGCTCTTCGTCTTTTACATTAAATATTTCTTTTAACTCTGCCATTTTCTTATCAAGCTTTATAAAAGTTTCGCCCATTTTCTCGATTTGTTCATCAGTTAAAGAGCCACTTTCAACTCTTCGCGCCGCTTGTTTTTCCATGAGTTTCCTGATTAGCTCTATCAGGGTTAAGACCAGCTTTGCCAATCCCTGTTCTACCTGTTTAGGATCAATATTAATTCTCTCCGCGGATTTAAGCTTCACCGCGGAATCCTGCATCTCTGCCGGATCCTCCATTACTATCGTTAAAGAACTGGATCCATGCCCTGCACTATCCGGCATTTTAAGTTGACTCCTTCATGCGCGCAACTTCGTACTTTTCCATGGTTTCAACCGAAGAGACCAGAACCCGCAAGCCGATGTAAACCAGATCAATATCGGCCACCGAAATAACAATATCTCCCGCCACAACCGCTCCTTTGTGCAAGACCCGATCCAGCGCTTCAACCAGAGTTACTTCTTTCTTCTCATAATAAGGCCCGGTCATTTCCCCTCCAAACTAGCGAAGCTGTAAGCTGGCCATGGGCCGGATATCTCCAGTTCCAGGCCGGAAGCCGCATAGGTTTTCTGTAAATCCGACACTCTAGATTTAAACTCGGAGACTTTCTTTTTCGGAATTAAATAGGCGCCGTTTAAAATCGTCTCGGCCTCCTTTATAGTCAGCTCTTTGGGCTGTAGTTTATTCAAACAATTTTTATCCGCGAACTTCACCAGTTCTTCGTGAATAGCGGCGGCATCTTCGTTCATCTTTTTTTCGCTCTCTTCAAAAATCAAACTGGCTCTTTTCCTTTTTAAGAAATACGCCGCGCCTTCTGATTTATCTTTTATCGCCAAATCAATATCCTTGATATGCTGATTGCTGCGCGCAAGCTCTTCTTTTAATTTATTGGCATCACAATAAACTTTTACTCCCCATTCCTCTTTTCCATCAAGATTTAAAATAATCTCCAGGAAACCCTGGTAATTTTTCTCAAGCATAGCTTCAAGCGATTTGGCGGTTTTAAAGATGGTCCCGAATTTTATGGGAACAACTGCCGTCTTTTCTGCAAGGCGAGAAATTATATTATTATGATGCATAACTTTTTCTTCCAGCCATTTAGGATCTTTCTCAACCTTAAGTTTAAATGCCTCTTCTTGAAAATCATCAATAGTTGTTTTTTCAACCACCGCCGCTATATCTTTGTAAGAGATAGTCTGACTCCCCTCTCCCGCAAAATTTGATTGCGAAGCAGCGATTAGGCAAAATAAACAAAGTCCTTGCTCCATATTTTTTATTCCTTATTGGTTTTATTCATGCCGATCGTAAGAAGTAATAGTTAAATCTTTATCCAAAACCACATCGTATTGATGTTTTTCCATTATCTTCTTGCCGATGGCTTTCATAGATTCACTTTCTTCCACCACCTCAACCCTGGCCTCCCAACCGGTATCCACAACAGAGGTCTTGACCACAAAGGCATTGGGTTTCTTAAGCGTCTTCTTAAAGAAATTTTCAACCGTTTCGGTCGCGGCTACAACATCACCTTTTGTTTTTTCAGCCATTTTAATTCCCTCCTTTTTATTTTCCGCCTTTGGCGGAAACTTTGGTTCCACATTTTGGACAATACTTATAGTCGTAGCTAAACCTCCAGTGATGCCCGCATTCAGAGCATCTTATGGTAAGCGCCTCTCCGCAATTAGGACAATTATCATGGTCGCTATAAGTTGTGGTTTTACATTTTGGACATTTAAAGGGACCGGTTCCTTCCCCCATTCTTATTCACCTCCTCCAGCACTTTCTTTCTTCCCTTCAATCTTTTCCTTTTCGGCTTCCAACTTTTCGGTTAACTTTCTAGTTTTCCCAACAAATTTCCCTACTATTTCTGCAGGCGCCAAGGAAGGCTAACAAGACAATATCATGGAGGCTCAAAGGCAAAAATGTCATTTATTCTTCTTCTCCTTCTTTGTATTTTCGAATGGCTTCCAAGCGCTCCATTATTTTCGTTTCTCTCTTTTGATACTCATCTTCGGTAATCTCCCCCATATCTAAAAGGGTTTGGGCTTCTAATAACGCCTGTTGAGGCTTGGCTTCATCGGAAAGCTCCTCATCGACTTGGGTCTTTATCGCCTCAAAGATCCCCATAAATCCCTGGACCGGCAGCATTAATATATCATCGATTATAAATGCCATATCAAAAATCCCAATGTCAAATGGATGTCCGCCTTAGGCGGATTATTTAAATAATTTATTCCATCATTTGTCATTTTTAATTGGTCATTGGCCATTAATTTCAAAACATCAGCTCCACATTGGCGAAATTATAGGGCGCCAGCGGCCCGACATATTTCAAATTTATTCGATCCTTATGCTGTTCGTGGATTTTATTCACTAATTCGTCAAAATCTTTTTCTTTCTCCTTCTCCACCAAAAAGGCCGCATTCATTAGCCAGGGATCGCCATAGGTAGAATTCAACTTATAATCAACCGCCAATTTCTTAAATTTTCCCAGCAAGTCTTCAACTTCCTTTTCTTTTTTTATCTTTAAAAGTTCCTCAACTCTTCTTCCAATCTCCATTAAATTTGGATGGGGGGAACTTTTTAATTTTTTTATCTCCGGCGTTTCAGCAATTTCGGCAAAGATCGGTTCCAGAGCCGTCCACATGACCCGCAAGCCCAGTTCTACTTTACCCTTCATATTTTTAATCATATCCTTCAAGGTTGCTTCAAAGCGTTTTAATCCCTTTTCTACTACTTCCGCTTCACTCTTCGCAACAGTGCAAAAGCGCACCGGAAGCGCGGTAAATTCTTGCATAGCTTCCTCAACCACCAGTTCATGCGGCATCAAATTCTCCCGCAAGGCTTGATACCTCATCTTGGGCGAGCGACTTACGACTGCGCCCAGCCCATCAAAAGAAATGGCATAAACCCTGTCACTCCGGCCTCCGATACCCGGAGTCTTAAACTCTTTTCCCTCTTTAGGGTTATCTATAATGCAATAGACATATATACCCTCTTCGCCTGTCATTTTTCCTTTGCCTCATCGGACAGCGCCGCTACCAGAGCGCCTTTGGCTACCGTGCGCAAAGGCTGGGATGCCATCCGCACTGATTTTATGGCTAAGGGAAATTTAGATCGCTCCAAAATGCTTTTAAACCTGTCTGAAAATCCGGGAGGCAAAGAAGTTCCCCCTGATAAAATAATAGAAAGGGGTTTATCAAGGCGCGGCATCTTTTTGTTCTTTTCAAATTCCCTTTTTATGTTTTCAATAACATATTCAATGAGATGACTGTAATAGATAGATAAGGCGCTTTCTATTCTGGATAGGCCGGTTTCCTTGGATAGATCAAGACTGGTTTCTTTAATAGCAGAGATGCGGCTCGCAGTTTCATCGACACTCAAAGCTACCTGCTGATCAATCCAGTCCCCGGCCTTGGTAACGCTAAAGGCAACTATGGGAACGGAAAGGTAGGAAAGGCACATATTGACCATGCCGCCGCCAAAAGAAAGTCCGATCCCAGAAAAATCTTCATCGCCTAACTCCGCCAGAACTATGGCGTGCGCCTCATTGATTACTTTAGGGGTATAGCCAAGCCTGGCGATAAAACCATAGAGAATTTTCTCATGATAGATAACGTTGAAATCAGCATCAATTGGCTCACCGGGGACGGAATAGTAAACGATCTCGCCATCGCGGCGGGGTTTTCCTAAAACGCTTTTAATTAAAAGTTCTACCATGGGCAAAGCTTCTTTTTCCGAAGGGCTGACAATCCCTTTCTGGAGCGGTCGGCGGGTATCTTTGTGGAAAATATTGGCAAATTCCAGAGCTTCATCTCCCACTACGTACAGCTTGTTATCTTTGATAATATACTTAACCCGGGAATTATCCAGCATATTGCGGGTAAAATCCGTGTGTTCTACCTCAAAGAAGGCATCTCGCTGAGATCTAAAGATGATGGAATCGCCGTTTTTCTCCGCGAATTTTATAAAACAGGTCCCAATGTCTATCCCCTTACCATATTCTGCCTGCCTGCCTGCCCGTCCGGCAGGCACGGCTTTCTCGATTACCTTAACCATCTTTGCAACCTTCTTTTTAACTTTTCCGCCTTTGGCGAACTTTTTCCCCTTTACCATAACTTACCTCCCTTTTGCCTTTTTAAACGCTTCGACCGCGCCTCCGAGGTTAAACTTGTCTTTCTCATCAGTTGTAACCTTTTCAAGATTACTTTCCATCTTTACCTCCTCTAATTCTATCGGCGGAATGAAACTGGTTTTAATTTGAATTCTTTTCTCCTCATCTTCTGTCTCTCTTAGCCTTCTGACACCGGGACGATAAGACCCGCTTCTGACAATCCTCTCTTTAACCGGCAAGGCCCCTATTTCACGGGCAACTTCTTTGGCAACTCCTTTAGCGACTTCCTCCAGCATTGACTTATCTACGATAAACTTCCAACCCTCACCCGATAAAAGCTTTGCTCCTTTGGGAGCCAGAGCAAAATATTTGCCCTCATTTACCCTCAAATATCCTTGTCGAATAAGGGATTTACAAACCAGATCCGCATAACCAGGAGATATTCCTAATCTTTGGGTAATCAAACTTCTCCCGGCCTTACCCTTTTCTCCGACAACCTTTAATATCTCTTGTTCAGTTGTTCCCATCCTCACCCACCATTCGCTTCGCTCATAAGCCCGCCACCCCACTAGGTGGGGAGAGTAAGCTTTTTAACCGAAAATAAATCACAACCGTTGCTCGTATATTCATATAAAAGATCAAAAGCCTTTTTTAACTCCACAAATTGCTTGGCGGCCTCCGGATTATCTGGATTTTTGTCGGGGTGAAGCTTTCCGGCCATGGCACGGTAGGCCCGTTTAACCTCTTCCGGAGGGGGATCTTCTACTATTCCCAAAACTGCCTTGGCATAGAAAATTTCATCCGGAGTTAATTTCTTTATCTCAATAGTGGCAAAACTGTAAGGGGGCAGAGGGCCTACGCACTTAAAGTTTATTTTACCCTCATACTTTCTATCTAATTCCGCTAGTTCCTGTTCAAAGACCTCCTTTTTATCTTTATCAAGCAAAAAAGCTGTATTGAAAATCATCCTGTCATTTAAAGTAGCATGCTTACAAAAAGCGCCAGCTTGTCCGCCAGAGGCGGACAAAGCCGTGATTATCTCCTCGGCAATTCTATCTTTTTTTCTATCCAGGAAATCTTTAACCATTTTTCCAAGGATTATGCCACCCTGAATTCTTTCGCCGGGAGGCTTTTGAGTAACCTCGTCTTTGAAGCATTGAATCTCTGCTATTTCTCCTATCTCTTTTAAGACGCCATTCATCTCATTCCAAATGCCCACCAAATCCAATTCGATTTTCCCGCTTAAGGTTTCCATAATTTCTTTAAATAGTTTATAGCCCTTTTTCATTATTCTTTGAGTTTCGTTATCTCCGTCTATAAAAGTTCCAAATTTGAGAGGAACAACTGAATAATTCTGCATGACTTTTTCAATGATAGATTGATGTCTAAGCAGGTAATTTACTAGCTCATCTTTGCGCAGAGTCGCGAAAGGAATTGGTTTACTATCACTTACTACCAAAGAAATATCTTCATAAGGGATAGTAAAAATCTCCCCACCGATCCCCTGGATATCAAAGGTCTGCAGCTTATTGTCCGGGATGACACAATAGAGGTATTTCATCAACTCACCCCCGCTTCTCCTCTTCTCTTATAAAGAGAGGGGGATGGGGGATGAGTTTTTATTTCCTTGATCGCCTGACTAAAATAGGGCCTATCAATTTCAAACTTCGAATAATCCAGTTTCCTGCCCTTAGCTTTATCGATAAAATCTCTAATCGCTAACATAGATGCTCGCCGGCAAATAGCTTCGATGTCGGCGCCGGAAAGCTCCCCGGTCTTTTCAGCCAATTCGGAAAAATCAACCTCTTTAGCTAAAGGCTTATCTTTGGCATGGATTTTAAAAATCTCGACTCTGGTCTTCTTATCCGGCAAAGGCAGTTCAAACTTCAGATCAAACCGGCCTGAACGGAGCAAGGCGGAATCGACCATATCAAAACGATTGGTAGCGGCTAAAACAACCACTCCTTTAAGCTCTTCAATGCCATCCAGTTCAGTTAAAAACTGACTGATAACGCGCTGGGCAACTTGAGAATCTCCTCCCCCGGCTCCGCGAACAGGGACCACGCTTTCGATTTCATCAAAAAACAAAATAGTCGGCGCCGCTTGTTTGGCTTTTTTAAAGATCTCGCGGACAGCCCGCTCGGAATCACCCACATATTTAGACATAAGTTCAGGGCCTTTAACTGAAATAAAATTCACCCCGCTCTCTTTGGCTAAGGCCTTGGCCAAAAGAGTTTTCCCGGTGCCGGGAGCGCCATAAAGCAAAATCCCTTTAGAGGGCTTAGTCGCGGCTTTTTCAAACATTTGAGGATATTCCAGCGGCCACTGAATGGTTTCTTTTAGGTTTTCCTTGATCTCATCCAGCCCGCCGATATCCTCCCAACCCACCTCCGGGACCTCCACAAAGACTTCACGAATAGCCGAGGGCTCCACCTCTTTCATCGCCTCCATAAAATTATCCATGGTAACTTCAAGTTTCATAATTTTTTCATAAGGGATCTCCGCTACGGCAAAATCCAATTGAGGAAATAATATACGCAAGGAGGCCATAGCCGCTTCGCGGCAGAGCGCCTCAAGGTCGGCGCCCACAAAACCATGGGTGATAGCAGCTAATTTTTCCGAATTAACATCTTTGGCTAGCGGCATGCCCCGGGTATTGATGTTTAAAATTTCCAATCTGCCGTTTTTATCCGGGATAGGAATGCTTATTTCCCGGTCAAATCTGCCGGGACGACGCAGAGCCGGGTCAATGACATTGGGAATATTAGTCGCGGCGATCACAATTAGCTGACCCCGGGACGCCAGTCCATCCATCAGCGCTAATAGTTGCGCCACCACTCTTTTTTCAACCTGTTTTTCGCCGCCCATTTCTTCTCTTTTGGGAGCGATGGAATCAATTTCATCAATAAATAGTATCGCCGGAGCATGAGCCGCGGCATCTTCAAAGACTTCGCGTAGTCTGCCTTCTGATTCACCATAAAATTTCCCCATGATCTCCGGCCCGGAAATGCTGGTAAAATAAGCGTCAGTTTCACTGGCCACGGCGCGAGCAATCAGGGTTTTGCCGCAGCCGGGAGGCCCGTAAAGAAATACCCCTTTGGGAGCTTCAATTCCCAATCTCTCAAAAATTTGCGGATACTTAAGAGGGAGTTCGATCATTTCCCTGATTTTCCGTATTTCTTTATGTAAGCCGCCAACATCCTCATAAGTTACCCGATGCGGCCCAGCTTTAGACGCTCCTTCCGTTTTTAATTTAATTTGGGTGGTAGGAGCAATAACTACAATTCCCTCCGGAACTGCTTCTATTACTTTAAACTCCTGATATTTGGTCCCAAAAAGGAGTGCTCTGACTCGATTTCCCGCTATAAGAGGAATGCCTTCAAGTATCCGCCCCATATAGCGGGTATCCTGGGAAGCCATAAGGGTTAAGGGTTGAACGGTAATGCGGGTGGCAGGCTGACTTTTAGCCGGACTTACTTTTACTTTTTCATCCAGGCCCACTCCGGCATTATCTCTGATAATTCCGTCAATTTGTATGAGCCCCTTTCCCCGATCTTCGGCAAAACAGGGCATTACTTTTGCGGGAGTTGATTTCTTACCCTTTATCTCGATAATTTCTCCAACCTCTACCCCGATATCTTTCATATCATCAGGATCGATGCGGGCAATGGCCCGACCCACATCTTTAGAGAGGGATTCGGAGACCTTTAGGGTTAATGTTTCTTTTTTCTTTGCCATAATTCTTAAAATGTAGGGACAACCCTTGTGGTTGTCCGTTTTTTCGGACAGGGACAAGCCCTGTCCCTACAATTCATTTTTGTATCTTTATCTCCAAAACCCCATTCTTATAGGTTGACGCCATTGTTTCAGCTTTAACTTTTGAAGGGAGCAGAACTTCTTTGTGATACTTCCTGTCGCCTTTTGCGGCAGAAATATCCAGGATATCTTCTTTGAGATCAAGCTTGATATCAGTTTCTTCAATCCCCGGCATCTCCACCACCAGCAAGACGTGATCCTTCTCATCGAAAATATCGACCTCCGGTTCCCTTTCTTCTTCGACCACGGTTTTGCCTTCAGGGGTACGATGGATGTTGCCGAAGGAAGAGACTTTGGGCCCGCCTTTGGCCATGGTATTGATCGTGAAACCATACATCATTTTACCTTTCTTGCCGCCTAAACCCTCAATATCTATTGCCCCCGTTTTTTTAAGCTCTTCGCCCTTTTCCGCTAGTTTTCCTACAACATCAAGCAAACTTCCCAATCCCTCAAATATCCCACCCAGGTTAAATCCTGCTTCGACTTTTGGTTCCTCTTTTTTACCTTTTTTCTCTTTTGCCATTTTCACTCATCCTCCTTTATTACAACATTCACAAAATTATACGGCGGCAGGGGACCAACATATTTAAACTGCGCCCGTCCGCCTTTGGCGGAGTATTTTTTATCCAGCTCATCAACCAAAGTATCAAATTCCATTTCGCGAGCTTTATCGACTAAAAAAGCGGCGTTGAGAAACATATTTTCAGTCAAAAGTTTTCCTAAGGCGATATTATAGGCGCTGTGGCGCAAATGAGTGAGGATTTCTTCCCCCTCCTCTTCTTTTTTCTTTTCAAGCAACCTCTCAACCAACTTTCCAGCTTCAATTTGTTCCTCCAAGCCCGAAGCCCCTTTCTTCTTTTTTGCGCTAACTTCAGGGCTGTTGGCAATTTCTTTATAGATTACTTTCATGTCTTTCCAGAATGCCTTGAGCCCCAGCTCAACTTTACCGTCCATATCCCGCAAAAGACTTTTAAACTCACTATGTCTTTTCCCTAGAAGATTTCTTATCTCGTCGGCGCTTTCGGCAATACTGCAAAACCGAACCGGAAGCACGGTAAATTCCTGCATTACTTTTTCGATTGCCTTTTCATGGGCAATTAAATTATCCCGGCTCAAAGTATATTTTGTCATGGGGGTATTGCTGACCACGGCCGAAAGACCTTCGCAAGAAATAGTTGTCACCTCATCCCCTCGCCCGCCAATACCAATGGAACCAAAGTTACAAGGGAAGTTCGTTTCAATAATGCAGTAAATGTATTTTCCCTCTTTATCCAACAGTTACACTCCCTTTTCCATGACAGGCCAGACAGGGCAGGCCGCTTAAAGCTGATCCTCTGCCCCTACATTGCTTACATGTTTTAATTGGCTCTTTAATTGGAACTACTCCTTTCCCATGACAGACGACACAGGAGAAAAAGCTCCTGGGGTTTTTCATTCCCCGCCCCCCGCAATAAGCACAAACTACAACCGGCGGTTGTACGGTGATGGTTCCTTTTCCGCCGCACGCCGGACATTTAGCTTTTTGAGTAGTACCAACTAAGCCTTTCCCGCCGCAAAAAGCGCAGATAAAATCGCTTTTATGTAAAATCTGCCCTTTCCGTTTATCTAAACCTTTTTTCCAATCATAAGCAATCCACTCTTCCATACTAATATTGTAGGGCCATTCTTTGCCATTTAGGGACGCCTTGAGGGGCGCCTGTGGCCGGCAGACTTTTGCGCCTAGCCCTGCCGCCGGCGGTAAGTTGGCCCGCTTCGGCCGCCTGTAGTTTCCGGCTTTCCTTTTCTATGTCAGCTAAGCGCCGCTGAATTATTGTTTTGCGGCGTTCAACGATTGAACTTTCTTTCTCGAGTCGTTCTCTCTCTTTTCCCAGCATATATAAATCCAGGAAAGTCGAGTCTTGATTGCCTCGAGGAATAGAACGCCTGCCCGTAGAATGCAGCGTCCGCAGGCCATGAAGACCGGCGATGTTCACGGCCCCGTTTTTGCGCCGCTCTTTCATATTTTCACCCCCTCGTAATGCTTATTAATTAACTCATTAACAAGTTTCCTGACTTTAGCCTGATTGGTTCTGCTACCCACGCGGCTGGTCTCGGACGCCAGGATGTCAGTGCAAATTTCCCGGAAGATCCCTTTATCGGCATCGTGAGTTCCATTAAGCACCTTTAAACTCTTAGCAATCATGATGCAGCCGCGAATGGTGGGAGCAAACTCGCATTTTCCGGATCCCCGCAGAGCTCGCACAATCCCTACAATTTCCCCGGCTTTATCCTTAGATATTTTTGCTTTAGCGGCAGTAATATCTATCTCTGTTTCTTCATCATAATGATCCAGATCCATAGTAATCATGCGGTCGCGCAGGGCATCCTGACTGCGGTGTACCCCGGCGTATTCTTCAGGGTTGCTGGTAAAGATGGCGGTAAACTCCGGGTCGACCCGAAGATAGGACTCTCCTCCTCCTCGACCAACCGGCAAATCCATTATCTTTTCCTGCAAAATAGAAAGCAAGATATTATTAGCTTCCGGACGGGAGCGGGTAAACTCATCATATATTAATGTAAAGCCGTATTTACAGGCCACCGTTAAGCGGTTATCCACCCAGCGCTTAACCATATCTTCTTCCACTTTCAAAACACGCGAGATAAAGCGATCCACCACTTTTCGGATCCGGTAGCCGTATTCACCACCCACTAAATCAGAGGTTTTAAACTCTTCATCCCCATGAATAAGCACCACGGGCCGGCCGATTTTGCTGGCAATGTGCATCGCCAGGGTGGTTTTACCCGTCCCCGCACCCCCGCGAAAATGGATAGGAAACCCCGCTTTTATATAAACCATAGACCGATCAGCCAATTCTTTCACCTGTTTTGTCTCCACAAAATCGGGCATCGACTTTGGGTCCAAAACGGTAGTCATTTCATCGATGGACATTTTTTTACCTCCTTTTTTTTCGGACAGGGATAAACCCTGTCCCTACATGATAATGTAGGGACAACCCTTGTGGTTGTCCGTAAAATCTATTTCCCTACCAACCCAGTCCCCTGACACTCAAGACACGGAAGATCGCCTTTGCCTATATTGCGTCCGGTGCCCTTACAGGCAGAACACTTTTTATCACTGCGCTTACCTGGAATTACTCCCTTGCCCCGGCAGGCAATGCAGGTATTGCGGGTTTGGGGTTGGACCCCGCTTCCCCCGCAATATGCACAGTCTACATAGGGTTCTTCAACCGTAACCTGCCCGGCGTCACCGCAAACCTGGCAGTTAGCCAACTCCGAGAGAAGGTCAAAAGGATCTTTGCCCGTGCCTTTACAAAAGGCACATTTTATTTTCGGCATAACCTTGCCCTCCTTTTAGCTCTTTCTCGGTCTTCCTCTTTTACCTTTTTTCTTTGGCTTAGCGGATTCTTCTACTGTCTTAACTTCTATGCCCGCGGCAATGGGTTTGCCTTTTTCAATTTTTATAGCAACCCCATGCCTAGCTTTTTCCATCTGCTCCGCCATTTTCTGCCAGGCACCGCTTGCCGCTGTCATGTCATCCTTAACCTCAGCCAAATAACTACTTACTTCTTTATCTATTTCCATTATTCTCTTCTGAATTCCAGATAACATGGCCTTGAAATCTTTCAACCTATTCGTTTCTCCAGTCTTCAATGCTTCTTCAAGAGCTTCAGCCATTTCCTTATGCTCCTTCTGAAGTTCTTTAAGCATTCTCTTTACATTGCTGACTAAATCTTCAGCAAATTTGGCTAGATCCTTTGCCTGTGCGGTAGCCATCTTCCTGTGGTCGCCAGCAAAACCCTTTAATAGGCCACTGGTTGTATCCACCAAATCACCCACAAAGGAACTTAAATCTTTCCTTTGCTCCGCACCCATTTTCACCCGATCCCGGTTAAAGCCCTTAAGGGTATCATGGGTATCTGAAAAAATATTCCCTAAAACACTTATTCTGGCATCATAATCGCCTACAATTTTATCCGCTAAACTTTTCATCTCTTGTGCAATTGACATTTCCCTTACCTCCTCTTATTTGACATAAACTTTCGAATCCCTGTCTGCCGGCAGGCTATTTTGTGGCAGTCATCACCCCCTTTCCTCCTACGCCCTTCCACCTTCGCTCTTCGAGCTCCGGCGGACAAGCCGGGCTTCGGAGGACACGCTTTTTCGCCATGGTTAAAGATAAACTGCGCCAGGACCCGGCTGCGGCTATCCTTTCTTCCTGAAAGCCCTTGAGCATGGCTTTAAAGTCTCTTATTCTTATGGTTTCGCCTTTACTTAAAAGCCCCCTTATTCCTTTCGCCAACTCCTCATTTTCTTTACGATATTCGGCAACTTGGGCCTGGAAACCCTTAAGCATTTTTGTTACTTGATCCTGCCGCGCCAGCTGCTGCTTTTTAATTTCAGAGAACTTGGCCTTAAACTCGTCCAGCCGAATTTGCTCACCGGCGACTAATTGTTTATTGAAATCCGCAAATCCTTCCTTTAATGTCCCGGCAACCGCCTTTTGCTCCGCCAGATAATCTTCCAAAAGTTTCTTTACCTCTTTTTCCCGATTGCTTTGCTCTTCCAAAATCCCCCGCATCATTTGATCAAAATCCTTATGCCGCAGGGAGTCGGTTTTGGCCAATTTCTCACGGAGTTCTTTGCTTAACGATTCTCTTTCTTCCCGGGTTTCAAGCAGGGCTTTTTGAAAACCATCCAGCATTTGGTGGGTATCAGAAAAAATGCATTCTATCGAAGCGATGCGGTCTTCATAAGAAGAAATAACATCACAAGCAAGGAACTGCATCTTTTCCGCGACATTTGATACGCCGTCAACCATTTCTACCTCCGATTATTTTAAGAAAGATTCCTGGTGCAGAATGCCTTATTCCGGGATTCCTCAGCAAGAATCGTTCCCATAAGTTTCAAGAAACTTACGCTGCTGCGGTTGCCGTGAGGCCTACTGCTTCAGCATATTTCAAGAATGTCTCAACACCGGCGACCACAACTCTGGCTTCAATCGCCAGAAGCTCGATCCCGACTAAGGATATCCTTACCCACGCGTCAATCACGATGCCCTTATCGAGAATGCGATCGATGACTTCTACCAAGCTGGAACTTCCAATTGCTTTTTCAACTGCCATGTTTTTTCACCTCCTTTTGTTTATAATATAATGTAGGGCAAGGGCTTATCCCTTGCCGAACTCCCTTAATCAATAATCATCATAAATTTGGGATTCTGTTTCTTTTATGGCTGTTTTTAACAGGCCAAGAATGCCTAAAAGTTTCCGCAACCACTTAAACATTCTCATTTTCCAATTTCCGGGTTGATTTTATAGTCATAAATAAAGAAAAAACCAAGGCTGTATAAAGGCATACCTTAGCTTTTCCGAAAAATTAAGTTTGGTGAAGCTCGCGGAAATCCGCGAATTTTTATTTTCCGTGTGTGTGTGTGTGTGGGGGGGGGGGGGGGGGGGGGGGGGGGGGGGGGCAGACTATTTAATCTATCACTCATCATTATGATGAGATCACTCATCGGTAATTGTGTGTTCATTTTTTTACTTCTCTTTCCTTCCGAGCTTCCACCTCCGCACTCTAAGCGGACAGGTCGAAGAGCCAGGCAGTAATTTACATTACTACTAAGGAAGTATATGGCATTTAGCCCATTTGTCAAGTTGTTTTTGACCTATGGGCTATTCTTCTCTTATACCCAATTGGCTTAGACTGTAAGCCTGGAAGGAGGAATAATAAATGGCAATTTTAAACGGCCTTGGCAAAAAGATCAAAATGCTAAGAAACGCAAGGGGCTTGACCCAGGAAGATTTAGATGGGCTTACTGGGCTACATTATACATTTATTGCTAAAATTGAAGCCGGGAAGAAACAACCTAGTTTAAAAAGCCTGGCAAAAATAGCTAAAGCGTTAGGCATCTCCCTTTCGCGGCTTTTTGAAGAAAAACAAAAGGTTCCTATCAAACCCCCGCTAAATAAATTAATAAAGATTCTTGAAGATAGGGATCCAAAAGAAGTAAATCTTATTATCGAATTGGCAGAAACTATTTTTTCTAAAGCAGACAAGCTATTAAAACAAAAAGGGTCACGACAAAAGTCGGGGGGGGGGGGGGGGGGGGGGGGGGGGATCAGGTTAAGGTATAATGGAAAGGAATGAAGATACTGACACTCGACGAAAAAGGGCGGGGCGTTGGGCCGGAAGGGTTACATGTCTCCTTCGCTTACCCCGGCGATGAAGTCGAAGCTATCCTGATCAACCGCCGCAAGAAAACCGGCCGGCTGGTCAAGCTGATCGAAGGCTCCCCGAACCGCCAAACTCCCCCCTGTCCCTACTTTGGCCGTTGTGGCGGCTGCCCCTGGCAAGGGTTGAAATACAAAACGCAGTTGCAGTTCAAGGAAGCGCGGATCAAAACGCTTTTCGGTGACTGCCAACCGATCATCCCCTCGCCTGACGAGTACGGCTACCGCAACCGGATGGATTATGCTTTTGGTCCGGAGCATACCCTCGGGCTGAAGGACGACCGGGACAACATTATCGATCTCGACAGATGTCTTTTAGCTTCGGCCCGGAGCAACGAGCTGTTGGCGCGTCTGCGCCAATTCAGCGTCCGCCACGATCTAAAAGAGTACGACCGCGGACAGGGGCTCCTGCGCCACGTCGTCATCCGCGAAGGGCTAAACATCAAGAACGCCGTCCTGAACGTCATCACCTCCAACCTGGGTGAGTTCCCTCTGGAGACACTCTGGGAGGAATTAAAAGGGAATGTTGAGGGGATCACCTGGAGCGTTAATCTCTCGCCGGCCGATCGCTCCTACGGCGACCTCCAGGCGACGCTCGGCCAGGACTATTTATTGGAATCTTTACTCGACCTCAAGTTCAAGGTCCCGGTCCAATCGTTTTTCCAAACCAATACCCGCCAGGCGGAAAGGCTGCTACAAGTTATTAAAGATTTTGCCGGGTTGCAGGGAGGAGAAATGGTCTTCGACCTTTACGCGGGGACAGGAAGCATCGGTCTCTCGTTGGCCGACCGCGCCCGGGAAGTGATCGGTCTGGAAGAGAACGAAGCGGCGGTTGCGCTCTCCCGGGCCAACGCCGAGCTGAACGGCTTGAAGAACTTTACCTCCCTGGCCGGCCGGGTCGAAGCGGTCATCGCTTCACTCGGCAAAAAACCAGAGATCGTCATTCTTGATCCGCCCCGCCCCGGCTTACATAAGAAGGTGATCCAGGAGCTGGGGAAGATCGGGGCGCCGAAAATCGTCTATGCCTCTTGTAATCCGACCACCCAGCAAGTCGATGTTGCCGGATTAACGGCGTTCGGGTATCAGATCAAGCAAAGCCAACCCCTCGATATGTTTCCCCACACCCCGCACATCGAGAATGTTATCTTACTTGTTAAGAGAAGCTAAAATCTCTTCAAACCCGGGAAAAGAGGTTTCGATACAAGCGGTATCGGTCACGCGCGTCCTGCCCTCGGTAATCAGGCCGGCAATGGCGGCCGACATGGCAATGCGGTGGTCGCCGTAGCTTTCGATCTTGGCTCCGGTTAGTTTGGTCGGCCCCGTTATTTTCAGCCCGTCATCCAGTTCTTCGATCTTGGCTCCCATCTTGCGCAGCTCTGAGGCTATCGTCTTGATCCGGTCGCTCTCTTTGACCCGCAGCTCTTTCGCCCCGCGGATCTCGGTCGTCCCCACCGCCTGGGTGGCCGCCACGGCGATGATCGGGATCTCGTCGATCAGCCGCGGAATGATCTCCCCGTCAATTTTCACCGCTCTTAATTCCGAACTCCGAACTACCAGGTCGGCGCGCGGTTCGCCGGAGATGATCCGTTCGTTCTCGACCACCAGATCAGCCCCCATCCGGTGGAGAACGTCGATGATCCCGGTGCGGGTCGGATTGACCCCAACCTCCCGCAAAGTAATGACCGCCCCGGGAAGGATCAAGCCGGCGACGATAAAGAAGGCGGCCGAAGAGATATCCCCCGGCACGTCAACCTCGGCACCGTCAAACTCTTTCTGACCAGTGATTCGTGATTCGTGGTTCGTGATTCGTATAGTTGCGCCAAAGTGTTCCAGCATCCGCTCTGTATGGTCACGCGACTGGTTCTTTTCAAGAACTGATGTTTCGCCGCCCGCGAACAGGCCGGCCAGTAATACCGCGGATTTGACTTGCGCGGAGGCCACGGGAAGTTCGTAAGAGATCGGTTCGAGGTTGCCGCCAAAGATCTGGAGCGGAGCGTAGATCTCGCCGTCGCGCTCTACCCCGGCTATACTCGCGTTCATCAGCCGGAGCGGTTTGGCGATCCGCCCCATCGGCCGGCGCTGGATCGAGGCGTCGCCGGTTATTTTCGTAGTAAAGCTCTGGCCGGCCAGTATCCCGGAGATCAGCCTGATCGTCGTCCCGGAATTACCGACATCGAGGGCCTCTTTAGCCGGCCTTAAACCTTGCAGCCCCTTCCCCATAACTCGCAACTCGGACCCCGTAACATTAATGGCAACGCCTAGCTTCCGAAAGCAGTCAATGGTCGCTAAGCAATCAGCGCTGGCCAAGTAATTTCTGATAACAGTCTCACCCCGGGCCAGGGCGCCCAGCATGACCGCCCGGTGGGAGATCGATTTATCGCCGGGGAGGCGGAAGTCAGCTTTGACCATAAATAGCATCGCGGGCAGTTTTGGCTTTGAGCAGTTCTTCGCGGATCTTTTCGCCGTTGCCTTCTTTGACCGCTCTTTCCAGCTCGGCCAGCGCTTTTTTAAAAGCGCCGATCATTTTCAGAACAGCCTTTTTATTGGTAGTGAACATATCGACGCCAAGAATGGGATCGCCCGAAGCAATCCTGGTCGTGTCACGGAAGCCGGATGCCGCTGCTTTGGCCATCAACTCTTTTTCCGGCTCGCCGGCGATCGAATTCACCAGTGCCGCGGCAACGGCCAGCGGCAGGTGGCTTATTCCCGCAACAACGAGATCATGAGTTTTTGTGTCCATTTCCAAAACCGAACCACCCAACCACCCAACCACCTGTTTGATCTTTTCCAGGGCCTTTTGACTCGTTTTTGATGTTTTTGTAATGACCCAGGTCTTATTCCTGAACAGTTCGGCCTCAGCCGCTTCGAGTTTGGTCGTTTCTTTCCCGGCCATCGGATGGCCGCCCACAAAGAAAACGCCTTTCGGCATCGCCTTTTCCGCCGCGGAGACTATTTCGTATTTTGAACTGCCCACGTCGGTTACGATCGCGCCTTTTTTCAGGCTCTTGGAAATTTCGTTGATGACCGGCAGGATCAGGTTCAGCGGGGTGCAAATAAAGACCAGGTCGGCATCGCTCACCCCTTTGCTGTGGTCAGTGGTGCCCTCATCGATCGCTCCCATGGCCTTGGCCGCTGTCAGTGTTTCTTCTCGCCGTGGGATGCCGACTATTTTAAGGTCTTGAACGCCTGATCTCTTTAAACCCAAACCGATCGAACCGCCGATCAGGCCCAAACCGATTATCGCTATCCTCATGCCGCTATCTTACCTTTTTTCCAGCCGCTCCGCCAGTTGATCGACCCCCACCGCGATCTGGCCAAGCTCATCCCTGGAACGATCATCGATCCGTTCGCCGCTGTTACCGGCGACGATCTTCCGCAGGCTGGCCAGAAATTTTTGGAAACGCAAGCCGGTATAATTGGCCAGGAAGAGGCCGTAAAAATAGAGGAAAATAAAACCGAGCGGCGCCAGGACAACGTTAAGAAAGAGGATATAGTTGACCCGCTCGATGAACCGCCCCTCACCGACCTCGACCTTGCTCTTCCCTTTCTCGATCTCGACATAAGCCCGGCCGATAAAGGCACCATAATCGCGGCTAAATTCGGCCGTGATCACGCCACTCTCGGCGCTGACGAGCTTACCCTCCTTGAGGTTGACCAGCTTAAGGGCTGACTGGCGAAAAGTGTAAAAGTCGCCGACCAACGCGACAAAATCTTCCGGGATCCCCCCGGCCCGGAACTGTGTGTAATCGACCAGCCAGTTCCCCATCTGCATCAGACCGACCCGGGCCAGGGCCGGCCGCTGGTCAAGGTCGAGCCGGACCTGGAGCCCGGCCGAGCGGAGGCTCTGCAAGGCACTCAATTGGCGCCAGCTGTCGCGCATCAGGTTATTGTAATCATTGACAATGGTACTGATGTGAAAAATACTGCTGGAAAAAGCGCTGGTCAGGATAAAAACGCCGATCAGGTAGCCAAACATGATCTTGCCCGGAAAACTCCAATGCCGGAAGTTCAGCTCAACGGTCATGGAACAACACCTCCAATAAATGATGCCCGGCAGCCACGCGGAATTTAGACCGGCCGATCTCTCGCTCTGAATAACCTTTGATCAACTGACGGCCAGCGGCTAACGGCGCGGGATAGATCACGAACGGGACATCGTCCCTGGTGTGGGTCATGTATTTGATCGGCGTCGGATGGTCGGGCAATACCAATATTCGCGTATCGCGTAACGCGTTACCTGCCTGCCGGCAGGCACGGCGCGTAACGTGTTTCAGCATGGCGCCAACAACATATTTATCAAAATCCTCGATCGCCTGGATCTTATGTTTGACGTTTCCTTCGTGGCCGGCCTCATCCGGCGCTTCGACGTGGACGAAGACAACATCATTGCGCCGGAGTGCTTGCAGGGCGGCCGCGGCCTTGCCGCGGTAATTGGTGTCAAGATAGCCGGTCGCTCCGGGAACATTGATCACTTCCATCCCAAGGATCTTCCCCAACCCTTTCAATAAATGGACAGCAGTAATGATCGCCGCCTTCTTGCCAAAACGGCGCCGGAACGACAGCAAGTCAGGCCTTTTCCCCTGCCCCCACGGCCAGATCATCGTCGCCCGGCTGGTCAGGCCATGCAGGATGACCTCGCTCTCGTTCATCAGGCGAAGGAGCTGGTCGGCCCCCTTCCCTTGAGGGAGATAACCGTTGATCTTTTGGCCGGTGATATCGTGCGGCGGGACGGTCTTGATCTTCTCCAGCGGCGCGGCGGCGGAGTCGGTCATCACTAACAGGTTGCGGTAGCTTAGCCCGGGATAGAATTTAACCCCACGGGAACCGATCTCCCGGTTGAGTTTGGCCAGGATCCGGCGAGCCTCCGGCGTCGCAATATGATGGGCGGTAAAGTCTTTCATCCGGCCGTACTCGACCGTGACCAGATTGCAGCGAAAGGCTACTTCGCCCGCCTTTAATTCGATTCCCAAGCTGGCCGCTTCCAACGGACCCCGTCCGGAATAATATTTCTGCGGATCGTTGCCAAAAATGCTCATGGCGGCAACATCTGAACCAGGTTCTAAGCCGCGAGGGATATTGTTAGTCCAGCCGCAGAGGCCGTTTTGGGCCAGGAAGTCGAGGTTGGGGGTCCGGGCGGCCGCCAGAGGGGTTTTTCCGCCGAGTGCCTTGAGCGGCAGGTCGGACATGCCGTCACCGATCAGGACTAGATACTTCGTCATTTTTTCTTCAGGGACTTAGGAATTTCTTCCAATAATTTCTCGAGCTCTTTTTCAGGGATCGATATCTTAGGAGCTTCTATTTTAAGGGGTTTAACTTCCGGGGTGGGAGCAGAAATAATCTTTTCCTTGATGAAGGAATTGACCTTGGGGGCGTTATCCTCGACCGCCGGATAAACGCTTTTGACCAGGCTGGTCGAGACGGCAACAAAATAAGAATTGGCCAGCATCTTGCGCGCTTCGCCGGAAATGAGCGACGAGTCGAGCAACAAGCGGACAATGATGACCAGGATAACAAGCGAGACGACGACCACCAGCATATTTTTGACCGTCTTGAGGAGCCCGCCGGCGTTCTTGAGCAGATAAAAAAGGATCAACCCGGCAATGGCCAGATCAATGATATTCAACATTAAGCTTGCGCCATCCTTTGCTTGAAAGCTTTGAGCTTTTCTTTTAACTCGGGATACTTCAGCGCCAGGATCTCGGCCGCCAGGATGGCCGCGTTCTTCGCCCCGTCGATCGCCACACTCGCCACCGGCACGCCGGGCGGCATCTGGACGATCGAAAAGAGAGCGTCATGGCCGGAGAGGGCCTCGGTATGAACGGGAATGCCGATGACCGGGAGGATAGTCTGGGCGGCGACTACGCCGGGGAGAGCGGCCGACATGCCGGCCGCCGCAATGATCAAGTCATAATTGTTTTCCGCTTCGCGGGCGAACTTTTCGACCGCCTGGGGGGTGCGGTGGGCGGAAGCGACAACGACCTCATAGCCGATCCCAAACTCCTTGAGCTGGGCTTCCGTTTTGGCCAGAAGCCCGAGATCGGACTGGCTACCGCAGATGATCCCAACTTTCGGATTTCTGATTTCGGACATTCGGATTTTCTCCTATGGCGTGACGGTCATGATCTGGCGGGCCTGCTCCGGGTATTTCGCCACGAAGAGGAGCTCCGCCCGGGTCAACGGTTTCTGGGTATGGACATTAGCATAACGGACCAGTTCGAGTATCCGCTCCGCTTCCTGGTCGTCCTTGAACTCAACCTCGATCTTGCCGAAAACGTTGCGGAAACCTTTAATGCCGGAGTATTCCCCGACGGTGATCATCCGGCCGGTCTCAACCAGCTCCGGTTCACCGCGGCCTAGCTCTTCGTATTCGTAGAGCTCATAATTGCGGCGGTCCTTCAGCGCCCCGTCGGCATGGATCCCCGACTCATGGGCGAAAGCGTTGGCGCCGACCCCGACCTGGTTGACCGCGATCGGGATCCGGAAGGCGTAGGAAGCGTAATTGGCGATCTGCCACGCCTTATCCAGCTTGATCTCGGCTGGCATCAGATTTTTACCGCGCAGGCCGCTGCTGTATTTAAGCGCCAGCAGCACAGAGAGAAGATCGGCGTTCCCGGCCCGCTCCCCAACCCCGTTGACCGTGGTATTGATGTAGGCATCCTGGCCGCCGTCGAGCACCCCTTTGGCCCCCAGGACCGAGCAGGCGACCGCCATCCCGATATCGTTGTGGCAGTGGAGCTCGATCGGCAGCTTGATCTGCTCGGCCAATATCTTCAACCGTTCGTAGATCGTCTGCGGATCGTCCGCGCCCAGGGTGTCGCAATAGCGCAAGCGCTTGGCCCCGTGTTCCTTGGCAGCCAGACCGTATTTGACCAAATAATCGATCTCCGTGCGGGAAGCGTCTTCGGCGTTGACCCCGACGGTCTCGGCCCCCAGTTTATAAGCGGTGTCGACTGCGGCGGTCATGCTGGAAATGATCGTGTCTTCCGTCATCTTCCCCATGAATTTATTCTCGAGCATGATGTTCGAGGTCGAGATCGAAAGATTGAGATGCCTGATCTTGGGCGTCAGCTTGAAAGAGAGCTCAACATCCTTCTTGAGCGCCCGGGCCCAACCTTCCAAGCGGATCGGGGCAAGCGCCCCCAGGGCGGCCAACTCGAGGTTGGCATTGAGGTAATTGGTCTCATGATGGGTGAAAGGAAAACCGAATTCAGATTGGAATATCCCCATTTCGTTCAGGTACATATTGATGATGGTTTTTTCCAGCTTAGCCAGGCCGATGCGCGAGGTCTGCACTCCGTCCCGGTTAGTAACGTCAATAATATGGATTTTTGGCATGTAACTGCACTCCCCCTTCCCGCCAAAGGCGGACACGGAGCTTAAATTATAGCGTAAATTAGGCGGTTCGACAACTTGGCTATT
>Ga0265292_1000465_pt1 | contig 57669 bp, 42 predicted proteins | sample Munlanlewell296A_FD_189080 | JGI IMG/M metagenome (GOLD analysis project Ga0265292, IMG submission 189080) | Leachate microbial communities from a municipal landfill in Southern Ontario, Canada - Leachate well 296A | ecosystem: Engineered > Solid waste > Landfill > Unclassified | place: Canada...
TAAGACTATAAGACTATAAGACCATAAGACTATAAGACCATAAGACTATAAGACTATAAGACCATAAGACTTTAAGACTATAAGACTTTAAGACTATAAGACAAGAAGACAATATATATTCATTGAGGGCCAATCCTCTGGAGCAGTATTTGCAGAAATCTTCAAAAGATTTTACAAGGGATGATATCATTTGATTTGTTTTTTGGGTTCCTGTGGTTTGGTTTTTTTATGGCGGGCATTATTGATGTTCAGGTTCAGCTCAAATCCGATCAGCAACACCAGGGAGTTTACGAATAACCAGATCAGAAAAGCAATCAGAGTTCCGATAGAACCGTAAAATTTGTTGTATGTCCCGAAGTTATTGATATAGGCGGAAAACCCCACTGATGTCAGAATGATAAAAAAAGAGCTCAGGATACTTCCAGGAGTGATGAATCGGAACTTACTGTGTTTGGCCGGAGCCAGGTAATAGAGGAATGAAATGCTGAGAAATGTGCATATCAGGATAATGAGCCACTTGCCATTCAGAAACAGGGCAATCAGGAATTTATTGGTGAGAATATTTCTGGTTTCCAGAAAATTAATTACTATCCCGGAGAAGATAATCAGGATTACAGCCACGGAGATCAGCATGCAAAAAATGATGATCAATACAATTGAAATCAGTTGCCGGTTAAGCCAGGTGCGGTTTTCACGGTTGTGATAGCTGGCATTGAAAGCATTGATTAGCGCAGCTATACCTCCGGTTGCAAAAAACAGGGAGAGGACGAAACCGAATGATAACAGGTCGTTTCTTTTCCGCATCACAATTTCCTGCATGGAACTTTCCACTGCCGAATATACATTGGCCGGCATCAGGTCTTTCAGGGTGGTCATCAGAACCTGCTGGAAATTCTCAATAGGAATATACGGAATCATCGTAAATAGAACGATGATGGCAGGAAACACAGCCAGGAAGAAATTGTATGCAATAGCTGAGGCCCTGTTTGTGAGTGTTCCGTTATTTACCCCTTTCAGAAAGAAAGAGGAAATGTCATAAAGGGTTAAACCTTCGAATCCGGGCAGTACAGTCCGTTTTGCCGACCTGGTAACCAGTATTGCAGCAGCTTTTATGGTCCGGATAAGTTTCATTTTGGTCAGGATATTGCTTTCAGGCTCATATCTAAACTAAATATCTGATGAGTAAGGCCACCAACCGAAATGAAATCCACCCCGGTCAAAGCATAATCCCTGATGTTTTCAAGAACTATTCCTCCGGATGCTTCTGTTTCAACCTGGCCGCCAATCAGATGGATCGCTTCCCTGAGCCTTTTCGGTGTAAAATTATCGAGAAGAATCCGATTTACCTTATCATGCTCAAGGATTTCACGGACATCTTCCAGGTTCCTGGCTTCAATCTCAATTTTTAGATTCAGATTATTGGTATTCAGATAGCTGATCGTTCTATCCAGTGCCGGTGTAATTCCACCGGCGTAGTCGATATGGTTATCTTTGATCAGGATCATATCGTATAAACCCATCCGGTGATTATAACCTCCTCCGATTCTGACCGCTTCTTTTTCGAGGTACCTCATGTTTGGGGTAGTTTTTCGCGTGTCAAGAATTTTAGCAGGTGTTCCGCTTACCTGCTCGACAAACAGGGCTGTCCGGGTGGCGATTCCACTCATTCGCTGCAGTATATTAAGAACGAGCCTCTCGGTTTGGAGGATCGATTGCTGTTTTCCGGTAACGATGAAAGCCTGGTCACCGGGTTTGATCCGGGTGCCGTCGGGGATTTTTACATCAACCGTGAGCGTTGGGTCAAAGGCCGCGAAAACCTTGCAGGCTATCTGGATACCGGCAATGACACCCTCCTGTTTTACAAGCAGGACAGCCTTGCCGACCGCATCAGACGGAATACAGGCCAGTGTGGTATGGTCGCCGGATCCGATGTCTTCATGAAGGGCATCGGCAATGAACTTTTCGAGCGGATCGGTTGTCATCGGAATTGTTTGAATCAAAAATATAAAGAAAGTATAAATTGGCGCGGAAATTGTAAATTGATCAGCCTTTATTGATCGATTGATATATGAAACAACCGGCTGAGATCAGGCCCCGCGACCTGCTGCTTTCTTTTCGTTTTCTCTTTGTTGCAGTCACTATTCTGCTCGTTGCCCTGATCGTTGATCCGGTTGCTCACCTGAAAGAACCGGTTAAAGTCTATCCCTCACAGATTGAAAAAGATTTTCATCGGAAAATCAGACTCCTTGAGAATACCGCAAACGAAGCCTTGTCAATGGTTTCGAAATACGGCTGGCCGATGGTACTGGACAAGGATCCCGGGTTTACCGGCCGCTATGCAGAGGATAACGACGGTATAGCCATTTTTATATTTCAGCAGGATTCGATGCTCTTCTGGTCCGATAATTCATTGGTCGTGGAAACAAAGGATCTTTTGCAGATGGAAACGGGCAGGGTTTACACGTTGCCAAACTGCTCGGTTTATACCAGGGTTTACCGGTCTGATAATTTCGAGGTAGTCGGGGTGGTATTTCTGAAAAAATTCTTTCCTTACAACAATGAGCTGGTTTCTGATGCATTTCTTGTTGGCAGCAATATCCCGGAATCCTACCGGATCAGTATCCCTCCCATACCGGATGCTATCCAGGTTACTGATGATCAGGGGAGATTTACCTTTTCCCTTATTCCAACTGAAGAGGTAACATCAAGGGAAACATTGCATTGGCTGACCCTTTTTCTATACTTCACGGTTTTTGCATTCATCCTGTTTTTTTTCAGTGATATCATGCGGTTGGCCTATCGGATCAAATCATCAGGCTGGTGGTTGTTGGCTTTATTTGCGGATTTAGTAATTATCAGATGGTTTTTATGGTATTTCCGTGAACCGCATTGTGTTTTTAATCTGCCCCTTTTCACCGTTTTTAATCAACCGGTCATTTTTCTTGAATCGCGTGGCGACGTGCTGATTACAATAATTCTGCTGATCTTTTTTGCCTTCTGGTTCTCGCGGTATTTTGAGTTATTCCCCGGACGGAGATCAGGCTCTTCTGAAAAGGATGGGAAGCGGCTGGTTCAGAGTTTGGCCCTTGCAGGCTGGCTCCTTGCGATCATCTGTTTTCTGGGGGCAATCTGGATGATCCGGTATTTGCTGCTTCAAAGAACCGGGCTTTTAGAAATCTACCGGATACTTACCATCAATTTCTCGAATTTGCTTGATATCCTAATGGTTGGGGGCATCCTGATTGCTTTTGTGCTATTGCTCTACCGGCTGATTAACCGGATTAAATCACGACTAACCTGGATTCAGAGTATTATCGGATTGGTTGTTATGTCAATTCTTTGTTTTGGTTTAGCCAGGGATTCCGGCATCGGTCAGGATTGGGTCAGCCTGATGTTCTTTCTTTTACTTTCCGTTGTTATCCTTTCCGTTCAGAAATATTCCCGGGTTCGGTTGAGTCACGGACTGGTGACAATCATCCTCGTGCTTATTTCAGCATTTATGGTTTATTACATCGATGGGATTAACCGGACTAAAGAAACCGATCAGCATAACGTAATTCTCAGCAAGTTGTCGTCGGAACATGATCAGATCGCCGAAATGCTCCTGACCCAGATCGATCCCGATATAAGAGCCGACTCGATCCTTGCAGGATTAGTTCTCGACCGGAATATGAAACCCGATAATCAGCAGATGGCGATCACCAATCATTTGAAAAATAAATACTTTGGATTATACTGGAACCGGTTTGAAATCCAGGCCTATTCCTGCAATGCTGCGAGCCGGACTGTGATTCAGCCCGATAATTCCGAAGTTGGCTGTTTGGATTTTTTCGTTCGCGACATGCGCGACCGTTATGGGAAGATACTCTCAGGAACAGATGGGTTTTATTATCTTGATAATTTCGACGGTGTGATCGAATACCTTGGTGTTTATGATCATTTTACAATGGATACCCTAAACAAGACCAGCCTGATCATAAACATTTATTCCCGTTTTGTTGCACAGGAACTGGGCTATCCCGAACTGCTGATAACAGGTAAGATCGACCGTGACAGCCTGGATCAGAGTTATTCCTATGCCAAGTACCATCTGGGTAACCTTCAATCGACGAGCGGGGATTATGATTACAGCCTTACCAGCGATATTTATCCGGGTAAAATAGGTGAAGTGATTGGATTTAAGTCGGATGGATATAACCACTGGATAAAAAAAATCGCTAATAACAATGAAATTGTTATTAGCCGCCAATCCAATAGGACAGGCGACAGTCTGGTTACCTTTTCCTATGTTTTTGTATTTCTGTTTTTAGTCTGGCTGGTGCTGAATGCGGTCATGACCTGGCCACGGGGTTTCAAACTACCGGTGTTGGGGTTGAAACAGCGGATTCAGTTTACCATGGTATCCTTTCTGGTTTTTTCCTTTATGCTGATAGGAGGGGGTATGACTTATTACGTGATTCAGCAGTATAAGCAAAGCAACCGGAAATTGATCATAGAAAAGACTGAATCACTCCTTACCGACCTTCAGGATAAGTTGAAATTTGCACCAACCCTGTCGAGAGAGTGGCGTGATGGAAATAGTCGCAGTCTTAATGAACTGATGATAAAGTTCTCTTATGTGTTCAATACCGACATGAATATTTTTGATCCTTACGGTAATCTTGTCGTTTCATCCCGTCCGGAGGTTTTTGAATATAACCTGGCTGGCCACAAAATGAATCCCCGTGCTTATTATGTGATGCATCATCAGGGGAAACCCCGTTTTATTATCAGGGAAAGCATTGAAAGCCTGGGTTATTATTCTTCATACGTGCCTTTGTATAACCAGTACAATAAGCTTCTCGGATACCTGAACCTTCCCTATTTCAGCAGGCAAAGTGAGACCAGCCGGGAGATTTCCACCATTGTGGTCGCCATGGTTAATGCCTATTTTATCCTGATCCTTCTGACGGTTTTTCTGGCCGTTGTGCTGGCTAATCAGGTAGCCCGCCCGTTGCAGCTTTTGCAAAGCAAGCTTGCAGGATTGAGATTTGGCCGGAAAAATCAGAGCATTGAATATCAGAGAGATGATGAGATCGGCCGGTTGGTAAAAGAGTATAACCGGATGGTGAGTGAACTGCAGGCGAGTGCTGAAAAGTTAGCACGGTCGGAACGCGAAAGTGCATGGCGGGAGATGGCACGCCAGATTACGCATGAAATTAAGAATCCGTTGACTCCCATGAAGCTGAGTGTACAGCATTTAAGAAAAGCCTGGAAAGACGGGGCGCCTGACCTGGATGCCTATATTGACCGGATGACTACCACGCTGATTGACCAGATTGAAACATTATCCAACATTGCGAACGAATTTTCAACATTTGCCCAGATTCCCGGAGCCCATTTTGCGGCGATTGATCTGACGCAAAAAATTCAGCGGATCACGCATCTGTTTGAAGATACCTGCAAGGTTAACCTGGTAAAGAATTATAAGGGTTCGCGTGAGGTTTTAATTTTTGCCGATCCGGAGCAGGTGATACAGGTTTTTAACAATCTGATTAGAAATGCGGTACAGGCGGTCGCTGAAGGAGTAGAGCCGGTTGTGGATATATCAATTGAAGCGGGCGAGGATACTGTGATAGTTAAAGTTACCGACAATGGGATCGGAATTACGGACGACCTTCAATCGCGGCTTTTTGAGCCTAACTTCACGACGAAGTCGTCGGGGATGGGTCTTGGACTGGCCATTACCAAGAAAATCATGGAGGGATCCAACGGGAAGATCTGGTTTGAGACCAGAAAAAATGCAGGAACCAGTTTTTATTTGGAATGGCCGTTATTTAAGCCGGAATAATCTACCAGGTAATCACTGAACTCGTATCCCTGTTGCTAGTGTTCAGACTCCGGTCGACCACATAAAATTCATATCGGAATTCATTAAAAGGCAGGGGATTGGTGATGGAATAGGGATATTCGATGGTCACCGAGATATCGGCAATAAGCGTTTTATTCTGACCGGTTGGTGTCAGATCCGGGATGCGGTATCTCCTTAATCCGCCTGGCGCAGGCACTTCGGTAAAACTTCCGTTCTCCTTTTTGTATTCCTGCAGAAACAGGTTGTAATAAAAGGCGCTGTCTTTGTTAAACGGACCTGTGGTATCGGTTATTCCGAGTCCGATATCTCCATTGCCATCCGTGAGATGAAAAGTTAAAGTAACCCGCTTAACAGGATTATCGAGAACATCGGTAGAATCCTTGGTTAATACAGAGGTAAAGCTGATTACCGGTTCATCCGGATAATCCACGATTTTCTTGCAGGCAGCCAAAAGCAGCAACAGTGCAAGAAATTTAGCCGAAGTTGATAGCCTGAACATCATACGAATCATTTTTCCCGGAAAAAGATTTGAATCGGAACACCGGTAAAATTAAAGTTCTCGCGGATTTTATTCTCAAGATACCGTTTGTAGGGTTCCTTGATGTATTGAGGAAGATTGCAGAAAAAGGCAAATGAAGGAGTTTGATTTGGGAGCTGGGTTGCGTACTTAATCTTGATGAATTTACCTTTATTTGCTGGCGGCGGATAAGCAATGATCAATTCCTGAAGGAGTTCATTCAGTTTATGGGTCGGGACTTTCTGGCGACGGTTATTATAAACCTCAATCGCTGTTTCGAGGGCCTTAAGCACCCTCTGTTTAGTGATGGATGAAGTGAATATGATCGGTACGTCGGTATAGGGTGCTATTCGCTCCTGAATCTCACGTGTGAAAGTTTTTGTAGTGTGGGTGTCTTTTTCAACAAGATCCCATTTGTTGACGAGGATCACCACTCCTTTACGGTTGCGCTGAATATTGCCGAAAATTGTAATATCCTGGGATTTAATGCCTTCTGTTGCGTCGATCATCAGCAGGCAGACATCTGAATTTTCAATGGCCCTGATGGACCGCATCACAGAGTAGAATTCAACGTCTTCCGAAACCTTGCCTCTTTTCCGGAGTCCGGCTGTATCCACGAGGAAGAAATCGAGCCCGAATTTCTGATACCGGGTATGAATGGAATCCCTGGTGGTGCCGGAAATCGGAGTAACGATATTCCGATCGACTCCGATCATGGCATTGATGAAGGATGATTTTCCGACATTTGGGCGGCCTACAACGGCAAATCTTGGAATGTCCGGTTCGTCTTCAAAAACGGCTCTTTCGAAAGCTCCGGTCACTGCATCCAGCAGTTCGCCGGTCCCCGTTCCATTCACGGCGGAAACCGGATAAATCTCACCCAGGCCCAGACTAAAAAACTCGTTGGCCTCCATGAACCGTTTGTTGTTATCTGCCTTATTGACAGCCAGAAATATCGGTTTTTTTGCTTTGCGCAAAAGTCCGGCAACAACCTGATCGAGGTCGGTGATCCCGGATTCCACATCAACGGTAAAAATAATGACGTCAGCCTCCTCGATGGCGAGGACAATCTGTTTCCTGATCTCCTCTTCAAAAACATCATCCGAGTTGGTAATGTATCCGCCGGTATCGATCAATGAGAATTCATGCCCGTTCCAGAAGGCTTTACCGTAATGACGGTCGCGGGTAACCCCGCTCGACTCATGAACGATTGCCTGCCGGGATTGGGTAATTCGATTGAAAAGGGTTGATTTGCCGACATTTGGCCGGCCAACGATTGCAACAATATTTGCCATAATTATATCTTTCTGTATCAGAGTTCATAGCCAAAAGATTTCAGGCTTTCGGGTCTGTTTCTCCAATCCTGGGCCACTTTTACGAACATTTCTAAAAATACTTTTTTCCCGAAGAAGACTTCGAGATCCTTTCTGGACTGCATACCGACCCGTTTGAGAGACGATCCTTTATGACCGATCAGAATTCCTTTCTGGGAATCCCGTTCAACGTAAATTACGGTCCGGATACGGATAATATCAGTTTCTTCCCTAAATTCCTCTACTACCGGTTCAACCGAGTAGGGTATCTCTTTCTGGTAGTTCTCAAGAATCGCGCCACGTATAATCTCGGTTACGAAAAAACGCTCGGGGCGATCGGTAAGTTGATCCTGATCGAAATAGGGAGGAGCTTCAGGCAATAATTCCAAAATTCTGGCGAACAGGTTATCCAGGTTAAATTTGAGTAAAGCTGACGAGGGATAGATTTCGGCTTTGGGAAATATCCCGTGCCATTTTTCTACCAGTTCCTCCACCTGTTGCTGATTGCTGATATCGATTTTATTGAGGATCAGCAGCAGGGGAACTTCTGATTTCTGAACAATCGATATGATATCGGGGTTTTTATCAGCAGTTTCCAGAACATCAGTTACATACAACAGGATATCAGCATCGGAAAGGGCTGATCTGGCTGATCTGACCATTGCTTCCTGAAGTTTGTAAGCCGGTTTGATCATGCCTGGTGTATCAGAATAAACAATCTGATAATCATCACCGTTGACTATTCCGAAAATGCGGTGCCGGGTTGTTTGAGATTTGGCTGTAATTACTGACAGCCGTTCACCAACGAGGGCGTTCATTAAGGTGGATTTACCAACGTTGGGGTTACCAATTATATTTACGAAGCCGGATTTCATGGGTTATCGGTTGTCAGTTGTCGGTGAAGTACCCACCCCAACCCCTCCCTGTTTCAGGGAGGGGTTGGGGTGGGTACTTCATATCCCGTTTGATTTTTGGATTTTGGAGTTTAATTGTTTTTTGTTTTTTGTCATTTGTGATTTAACAAACCTTACTGGTGCATCTTTAGCCAGCCGACCTCTTTGGGGCTCATGAATCTCCATTTTCCGCGGGCGAGGGTTTTCTTGGTCAGTCCGGCAAAATAAACCCTATCGAGTTTAACAATCTCAATACCAAGATGTTCGAACATTCTCCTGACTATTCTGTTTTTTCCTGAATGGATTTCAACGGATAAATCTTTTTTCGATGCCGGATCGAGATAGGAAATTGCATCTACCTGCATAAGGCCGTCTTCGAGTTCGATTCCCTTAACCATCGTGGTCAGCATATCTTCGGTCACATTTTGGGCGGTACGTACCTCATAAATCTTTTTTACCTTGTATTTGGGGTGAGTCAGTTTACTTGCAAGATCTCCGTCGTTAGTGAGGAGAAGTACACCCGTGGTGTTCCTGTCGAGACGACCAACCGGGAAAATCCGTTCGTTTGTAGCGTTCTGTACGAGGTCGAGTACGGTACGGCGGCCTTCCGGGTCATCGGTGGTTGTAAGGGTATCCTTGGGTTTATTCAGTATAATATAAACTTTCCGTTCGTTTTTGATGGTTTTCCCATTCACTTTAACAGTATCACCAGGGTTAACCTGGGTACCCAGTTCTGTTGTTTTTATTCCGTTTATTTCAACAACTCCCTTGCTGATCAGTTCATCTGCATCGCGGCGTGAGCAGATTCCTGAAGAGGCAATATAACGGTTCAGACGAATTTTTTCGGGCCGGCTGGGCTTATTTATACTGATGGGCTTCCTGTTCACTTTACTTAAATTATTGAGTTTGCAAAGGTTGGCAAAAAAAAGTTTCCCTTTGCAAAGTTATCCGGAAAACTCAATACCTTGCCGGTTCGATAATCATCTTATGACTCTTATTAAATCGATTTCAGGCATCCGTGGCACCATCGGCGGCCGCCCTGGTGAGGGTTTGACGCCATTGGATATAGTTAAGTTTACCGCTGCATTCGGAACCTGGGCCTTGCACCAAAGCCGGGCTACCGCAAAACGACCTGTAATAGTAGTTGGAAGGGATGCCAGGACTTCCGGAAAACTGGTTGATTCAATTGTATGCTCAACTTTGAATGCATTGGGTATTGATGTGGTCAACGCTGGTTTGGCCACTACACCGACGGTAGAAATGGCAGTGCCTTACAGCGATGCTATTGCAGGTATCATACTGACTGCCAGTCATAATCCCGGTCATTGGAATGCACTCAAACTGGTTAACCGGCATGGGGAATTTATTTCCGCTGAGGAAGGTGAGGAGGTTCTGCTTTTGGCCGCCCAGGAGATGTTTGAGTTTGTAACGGCTGACAAATTAGGTGCATCCACGGAGATGGATTTTTTGCCGTTTCATATTTGCAAAGTATTGAAATTGCCGCAGGTTAACCGCGATGAAATTATTCGCGCAGGGATAACCGTTGTGGTTGATGCTGTAAATTCGGTTGGCGGAGTGGCTGTACCGGCACTGCTGGAGGCGTTGGGGATAAAAAAGGTCATCCGGCTGAACTGCATACCGGATGGGAAATTTGCGCATAATCCCGAGCCTTTGCCTGAACATCTGGGTAAGCTGGCAGCTGAGGTTTTAAAAAACAAGGCTGATTTAGGAATTGCGGTAGATCCTGATGTGGATCGCCTGGCTTTGGTGAATGAGGATGGCAGTTTTTTTGGAGAAGAATATACGCTCGTGGCTGTTGCAGATTATATTCTTTCAAAAAGCCCTGGCAATACGGTTTCCAACCTTTCGTCGAGCAGAGCGCTAAGGATCATTACCGAGAAGTATGGCGGATCTTATCTGGCAACGCCTGTAGGGGAGGTTCATGTGGTAAACGGAATGAAGCAAACCGGCGCTTTGATTGGCGGAGAAGGTAACGGGGGAATTATTCTTCCCGCTTTGCATTATGGCAGGGATGCGCTGGTTGGAATAGCCCTTTTCCTTTCCTATTTTGCCGGAAGCGGAAAGACGATGACCGCGATCAAAGGGGGTTTTCCGGCATTCGAGATGGCCAAAAAGAAGATTGATTTGCCATCCGGGACAGATATACAGCGAATTCTTGATGGTATTGGGAATAATTATAAAAGTTATCCGGCTATCACATCAGATGGGTTGAAAATTGAATTTCCGAAAGGCTGGGTCCATTTACGCAAATCAAATACCGAACCGATTATCCGGGTTTATTCTGAAGCCGGATCTTTCGAAGAAGCTGATCAACTCGGAAACCAATTTGTTCGGGAAATCCTCGATTTTGTTAAGAAGTGTTAAAATATCCTAATTGCGGTGGGATTGTTTTATCAAACGGATTCGTTAGATTAAGTTTGTAGGAGGATAATTATTTTCAACAATCTTACTAATCCCTTTTGTTATGAAAAGACGTTGGGTCTTTGTGGTAATACTTGTAGTGGTTCTTGCTTCTGTTGTGATTTACAGCGCTACCCGGAAGGAAAAGAGCGTCATGATTAAAGCGGTGGTTGAATCCGGGAAATTCGATGTCTTAGTCAGTACAACGGGTGAACTGCAGGCATTAAATTCTGTTGATATCCGCGGACCTGGGGGTCTCAGGGAATCAAGGGTTCATAACGTAAAACTCGTTGACCTGATCCCGGAAGGCAGTGTAGTCAAAGCCGGCGATTATATAGCTAGCCTGGACAAAACTGAAGCTACAACTGCGCTTCAGTCGATGGGAGACCAGATTGAGCGGGATGAGGCCTCCTTGCGTCAGACCCAGCTGGATACCACAATGAGTTTGCGCGACTACCGCAATCAGATTAAAGACCTTGAATATGCTCTGGAAGAAAAACAAATTATTCTGGACCAGTCGAAATATGAGCCACCTGCAACTATCAGGCAATCAGAGATGAACCTTGATAAAGCAAAAAGGGCTTATGAGCAGGCTAAAACAAACTATGGATTGCGTAAGGAACAGTCAGAAGCAGCTATGACCAAAGCTGAGATCAACCTGAAACGCCAATATCAGCAGAGGAATGAGCTGATCAAGGTTTTGGACGCGTTTACGGTTTATGCGCCGCAGGACGGAATGGTTATCTATAAAAAAGAGTGGAGTGGAGCCAAACGAAAGGTGGGTTCGCAAATATCTGCCTGGGATCCCGTCGTGGCTACTCTCCCCGATCTGACGAAAATGATATCAAAAACCTATGTTAACGAGATTGATATCAGTAAAATAAGCACCGGACAGGAAGTAACCATCGGAGTCGATGCATTTCCGGAAAAACAATATACCGGAAAAGTTACCGAAGTAGCTAATGTGGGAGAGCAACTGCCTAATTCAGATGCAAAAGTGTTTGAAGTAATAGTTCTGCTGAATGAAAGCGACACAACCCTTCGTCCGGCAATGACCACGGTTACCCAGATCCGGACCAATACATATGATAATGTTAAGTTTATTCCCCTTGAAGCAGTTCATTCGACTGATTCCATGTCATATGTTTATCTGACTTCGGATAATGTACGCCAGATCATCGATCTGGGCGAGGCCAATGAGAATTTTATTATTGTAAATGAAGGCCTGGAAGCCAGAACCGAGGTTTTCCTGACCGTTCCTGAAGGCGGCGATAAATGGGAGATTAAAGGCTGGGATATTTTCGAAAAAGTGAAACAGCGCCGTATTTTAGAGGAAAAGAAGAAGAAGGAAGATAGGGAACGGATGCAGAAGGAGCAGGCTGAACGTGCGAAGCTAATGGAAGAACAGCGTGGACAAATGCAGAAAATGATGAAGCAAGGCGGCAGCGCAGGTGGAATGAGAATGCAGACACAACGCTAATTAAACAGCTATGTTCAGACGCTATTTACATGACATTATCATTGCTGTTGAGGCCATTATGGCCAATAAGCTGAAATCGGTGCTTACTGCTCTCGGAATTATCTTTGGAGTAGCCGCCGTAATCAGTATGCTTGCCATCGGTCAGGGTGCCCAGAAAGAAATTCTGGATCAAATCAAACTTGTGGGTGTTAATAACATTATCATTGAACCGATTATCGACCAATCATCTTCAAGTACTTCAGAGGAAGGCAAGAAAGAGTCGAAGAAGTTTTCCAATGGTCTGAATTTGATGGATGTGAAAGCTATTCAGGAAGTTATCCCCACTGTTAAGGCGGTCAGTTCTGAAGTGCAGCTGAATTCTTTTGTTCAGCACAACCAGATTCGCCGTCCTACGGTATTAATGGGTGTCAGCCCCTCCTATTTTGCCCTTTTTAATCTTGGTTTGGAAAAAGGTAATCTGTTTAACGCTATTCATGAAGAAACCGGTCAGGCAGTTTGTGTCATTGGTTCCAATGTCGCAGCTTTACTATTCCCGGCAGAAAACCCGCTCGATCAATTCATTAAGGTTGGTCATAACTGGCTGAGAGTAATCGGGATTTTAAACCAACGGGATGTGATAGTTGCGTCTTCTTCGGCCGGACTGGGCATATCAAACACCAATGACGAGGTTTTTGTACCCTCTAAAACCATGCTGATACGCTATCTGAACCGTGCTATCGCCAATCGTAAAATGGGGGAAGTGTCGACGAATATCCGGATGTTCGGGGGAATGGGACGTGGGATGATGATGGCTCAAACCATTACAACCGGATCAGATCAGGGGACTACCGAAAATGTTAACTACAACCAGCTGGACAAGGTCGTTGTGCAGGTGCATGAAACGCAGGAGCTTAAAACAACAACTGAAATTATGACCCGTATGCTTATGCGCAGGCATAATGGTGTGGCTGATTTCAAGATTACCGTTCCTGAACTTCTGCTTAAACAGGAGCAGCGTGCCAAAGACATCTTCAATATCGTTCTTGGGGCGATCGCGAGTATCTCCCTGATAGTGGGGGGTATAGGTATTATGAATATCATGCTGGCCTCCGTAATGGAACGCATACGGGAGATCGGCACGCGTCAGGCAATCGGAGCTTCACGGAAAGATATTATTGTTCAGTTCCTGTCTGAATCCACATTAATCAGTATTGTAGGCGGATTGATCGGGGTTGTTCTTGGAATCATCCTTTCCGGGTTGATCACTCAGTTTGCCGATATTAAAACTATTGTGAAGCCATTCTCTGTTGTGATTGCTTTTGGTGTTTCGGCTGCGGTAGGTATTATTTTTGGATACCTTCCGGCAAAGCGGGCTTCGGAACACGACCCGGTAGAATCATTGCGGGCACCATAACCGCAAAATATAATTAAGATATTTAAGATCTTGCCACATGAGAAAAAACGTTGTTGTACTTTTTGTTATCAGCCTTTTGTTCCCCATGCTCCTTTCGGCCCAGCAGCCGCAAGTCAGGCAACTGGACTTGCAGGATGTAATCAAGCTGGCGCAGGAAAACTCGCTCGATGCACTTCTGGCCAAACATCGTTTTCGCAGCAGTTACTGGTCATTCCGTTCCTATCAGGCCAATTACCTGCCTTCGGTTTCTTTGCAAACCGACATCGTCGACCTAAGCCGTTCGATCGTCAAGGACGTTGTTCTTGAAAACGAAGAGTGGGTGACAAAATATGCCCCGTCCAACCGGCTGAGTTCAACCGTCAGCCTCGAGGCCAGCCAGAATATACCGATAACCGGCGGACGAGTTTATGTCAGTTCTGAGCTGGGTCGGCTCGACCTCCTGAATGATGATCCTGCCACACTGATGTCCACTCCGGTCAGCATCGGTTTAATGCAACCACTTTTCTCATTCAATAAATTTAAGTGGCAGAAAAAAATCGAGCCTCTGAAATATGAAGAGGCCAAGAAATCGTACCTGAGTTCAATGGAAGATGTAAATCTGAAGGCTGTCCGGTATTTTTATGATCTTGCTCTGGCACAGATGAATGTTAAAACCTCGCAGTTCAATGTTGCCAATAACGATACCCTTTACCAAATTGCAAAAGGGCGCTTTGAACTCGGTATGATCGATCAGGGTGACCTTATGCAGATGGAACTGAACCTGCTGACCAGTACTGATAACCTGAATAAGAACATACTCGATCTGGAGGTAAAAAAATCAAACCTGAGAACTTTTCTCGGATTCATAGATAAAATCAATATTGAACTGGCTACTACCCTTGATGTACCCAAGCTGAAAGTAGACGTAGATCAGGCCATTCAGCATTCACGGGAGAACAACCCGACGATGCTTTCGATGGAACGGTCGATTCTTGAGGCTGAGCAAAATGTGGCAAAGGTGCAGGCCGATGCCCGTTTCAATGCCAATCTGATAGCCAGCTACGGATTGACCCAACAGGCGAGTGATCTGGCTACGGTATATAAGAATCCTCAGCAGTCTCAGCGATTGAACATTGGCGTAACGGTGCCGATCCTCGACTGGGGAATGCGAAAGGGGCAGGTTCGAATGGCCAAATCGAGTCTGGATGTTACCAAAGTGAATGTCGAGCAGCAGAAAATTGATTTTGAACAGCAGGTTTTTCTGGACATCATGCAATTCAATATGCAGGATGAGCAGCTGATCCTGGCAGCCAAAACCGATACGATTTCCAGAACCCGTTATGATATTACCAAACAGAAATTCATGCTCGGCAGTCTGGATGTTTTGAAACTCAATGATGCTTTATCTCAGAAGGACAGGGCTATTACCAATTACATGAGTGCTCTCCGTACCTACTGGAATTATTTCTATAACGTCAGGAAGACAACCTTATGGGATTTTGAGAAAAACCTGCCTCTGGAGCAGAGTTATGATGACTTGATTCGATAGATAATTAGATGATTGGGAAGGGGCGATTCCTATGCTGGAATTGCCTCTTTTTTCAAATAATTCCATTATATTTGCGCGTTCAAAATGGAACGGATAATAAAAGAATAATTTAAATCGGAAAAACATGCGTAATAAAGGAGCGATCAAGCTGGTAGCTATATTGTTGGCAGTGGTTTGCGTCTACCAGTTATCCTTCACCTTTGTCACAGCCCGTATCGAAAAAAAGGCTGCTACTTATGCCAAAGGCGATCCTACAAAGAAGATCTTTTACAAGGATTCACTGGCAGGAGTGCCGGTTTACAACTTCCTTTGGTTGAAAAAGTATACTTACCGGCAGTGCCAGGAAAGGGAGTTTAACCTTGGCCTCGACCTGAAGGGTGGTATGAACGTGATGCTGGAAGTATCGGTAGTTGACCTGGTTCGGTCGCTGTCAAATTACTCCACCGACAGTACTTTTACCAAAGCCCTTCGTTTGGCTAAGCAGAGGCTGACTTCGAGTCAGGATGACTATGTTACGCTGTTTGGGAAAGCTTTTGAAGAGATTGACCCCAATGCCAAACTGGCTGCGGTTTTCAATACCATTACACTTCGCGACCGGATCAAGTATAATTCCACCAATGCTGAAGTATTGGATATTTTGCATGCCGAAACAAAGATTGCCATTGATAACTCTGTAAAGATCCTGCGTGCCCGTATTGACCAGTTCGGTGTTGCACAGCCTAACTTCCAGGAAATGGGAACCGCCGGCCGTGTAATGATTGAATTACCAGGTATAAAAGATCATGAACGCGTAAGAAAGCTGCTTCAGGTTTCAGCCAAGCTTGAGTTCTGGGAAACTTATGAAAACAGTGAGGTTTACGGCTTTTTGCAGGATGCCAATAACAAATTGAAGGAACTCGAAACTGTTGCCGCTGCACCGGCCGATACTACGGCTAAAACTGCTGAACAAACTGCAGCCGCCGCCGATACAACTAAGGCCACTCTTTTGGATAAGCTGGAGAAAGATACTACCATAGCATCAGATACTCAGAATATGGAGGCCTTCAGAAAGCAGAATCCATTGTTCTTCCTTTTAAGGCCCAATGCCGATAACAACGGACAATTGCAGTCAGGACCGGAAGTTGGTTATTCCCACTTCCGCGATACCGCAGCCGTAAACAGGGCATTGGCTTTACCGCAGATCAAAAGTATTTTCCCCACCAATCTCAGGTTTTACTGGTCAGCCAAGGCGATGGATATGAACCCTGAATTGTACTCGTTGGTGGCTATAAAGATTTCCAACCGTGAAGGCAAACCGGCACTCGACGGTGCTATGGTTGTTAATGCAAGGAGCGACTTTGGCGGTACAGGAAATAAGCCTGAGGTTACTCTGAATATGAACGGCGAGGGAGCTAAGATCTGGCAGCGGTTAACCAAGGAAAACATTAACCGTTCCATCGCAATTGTTCTTGATAATTATGTAAGATCAAATCCTACCGTTCAGAATGAGATTTCCGGAGGCCGGTCATCTATTTCCGGAGGGGGAATGACCATCGAAGAAGCTCAGGACTTAGCTAATATATTGAATGTGGGACGCATGGATGCTCCTGCGCAGATTACCCAGGAAGAAATCGTAGGACCTTCGCTCGGACGCGAGGCTGTCAATTCGGGTCTGCTGTCGTTTATCCTGGCCTTTATCCTGGTTCTGCTTTATATGCTTCTGTACTATAATCAGGCTGGCTGGGTCGCTAACATAGCACTGGTTTGCAACGTATTCTTTATCATGGGTGTTCTGGCATCGCTGGGTGCAGTACTTACCTTGCCCGGTATCGCGGGTATCGTTTTAACACTCGGTATGGCAGTGGACGCCAACGTAATTATCTATGAACGTATCCGTGAGGAATTGCGGGCCGGAAAGGGGATGAAACTGGCCGTTAAGGAAGGTTACAAACACGCTATGTCGGCTATTATCGACGGTAACGTTACCACGATCCTAACCGGTATCATCCTGTACATTTTCGGATCAGGCCCGATCCGCGGTTTCGCTACAACACTGGTTATCGGTATTCTGACTTCATTGTTCTCAGCCATCTTCATATCCCGGTTAATCTTTGAATGGCTGCTGGATAAAGACAAAAAGATTCGCTTCGGTAATAAGTATACAAACACCTTCCTGGTAAACGCCAACCTGAAATTTATCGAGAAAAGAAAATATCTGTACATTTTCTCAGCAGTCTTAATGCTGATATCTATTGGTTCACTGACTTTCAGGGGATTAAATCTCGGAGTTGATTTCAAGGGAGGAAGAACCTTTACCGTTCGTTTCGACCAGCCCGTTAACATCCAATCGCTTTCAACCAGCATAGCACAAGCCTGCGAAGGGGTGCAGCCGCAGGTTAAGGTATTCGGCCCGTCCAATCAGGTTAAGATTATTACTCCTTATATGGTTGACAACCAGGATCCCACTACTGCGGATCTTGTTGACCAAGCTATTTTTGAAGGATGTAAGGCTTCCCTGGCTCCCGGAACCGATCTGAAAACATTCCTCGAGAAGAACAGGCTGGACAGCCAGCTTGTTGGACCAACTGTGGCCAAGGATATTATGAGGGGTGCTGTTTTAGCTGTAGTTTTCGCTTTGATCGTGATATTCCTCTATATCCTGGTACGCTTCCGCACCTGGCAGTATGGATTGGGCGCTGTTGCCTCGCTTTTCCATGACACAGTTATTGTTATGGGTATTTATTCTCTCCTATACAGTATTATGCCATTCTCGATGGAAGTTGACCAGGCGTTTATTGCTGCAATCCTGACGATTATCGGGTATTCCATCAATGATACCGTTATCGTATTCGACCGTATCAGGGAATATACCACCCTCTACCGGAAGCGTGGACGTCATGAACTATTTAACCAGGCTGTCAACTCTACCCTTGGCCGTACCCTGAACACTGCAGGTACCACCTTAATCGTATTGACAGCCATCTTTATCTTTGGCGGACCATCGATCAGGGGTTTCGTATTTGCCTTGCTGGTGGGTATCGGTTTCGGTACCTATTCTTCGATCTTTGTGGCTTCTGCAATTACGTATGATTTGCATCGGATGCGGCAGAAAAAATTAGGCCCGCCTGAAAATGAATAACACAAAAAACCCCGGACCACCCTCCGGGGTTTTTTTATATCTTTGCTAAAAATGTGGACCAATGGGCGGAGGAGAGATTATAATTGTTCTGCTGGCTGCGTTGCTGCTTTTCGGAGCTGATAAGATGCCCGAAATAGCCAAAGGACTGGCCAAAGGAATGAGAGAATTCCGGAAAGTATCGAATGATATCAAACGCGAATTCGAAGAGTCGACGCAGGATATCCGGAAAGATATCAGCGATGTAACCGCTGACGTTAAAAAGAATGCCGAAGAAGCCAATAAGAATATTCGCAGCTATATTGATGAATCGGAAGTGGCAAAGGATATCAAGGATATAGGCAATGATCTGAAAGGTTAGCCGGATTAACTTTTTTTAATATCCTGTATGAAGAATGTTTTGCTGGGACTATTTCTGTTTCTGCATTTTTTATCTGCTCATAGCCTCAACGAAAAGAAACAGCTTGGTGCTGTTCGCTCAACAGGTAAAATCACCATCGACGGAGTATTGAATGAACCCATGTGGCAAAGTGCAAACGCGGCCAGAGGGTTTGTGACCTATTCTCCCACCATAGGGCTCCCGGAAACACAACGGACTGAAGTGAGGGTGGTTTATGATAATAATGCCGTTTATTTTGGTGTATACCTGTATGATACGGCTCCTGACAGCATTATGCGCGAGCTCACCAAACGCGATCAGGTTTCAGACGGAAATGTCGACCGTTTTAAGATATCACTGAACCCTTATAATGACGGACAGAATCTTTTTCAGTTCGAGGTTTCAGCTGCCAATGTCCAGGGTGATTCAAAGCTATCCTCCTCATCAAGTGGAGGCGATGATATGTATCATCATGGAGACCCCTCCTGGAATACGGTATGGTACAGTAAGGTCAATATTACCAGGGATGGCTGGGTGCTCGAAGTAGAGATTCCTTTTGCCGCAATCCGGTTTCCAAAGCAGGATGTACAGGTTTGGGGCATCAACTTTCAAAGGACAGTCCGGCGCACCCGTGAAACAACCACCTGGAACCCGGTCGACCGGAATTTCGGGGAGGAGAGCCAGGTAGGCGAACTGGTAGGTATCCAATCGGTAAAATCACCTATCCGGCTCGAATTGTATCCATTTGCTGCCGGCTATTATCAGTTCTCGCCTGAAGGTAAGGGGTTTTCCTATGCGGCAGGAATGGACCTGAAATATGGCATCAACGATGCCTATACGCTGGATATGACACTGATTCCCGATTTCGGTCAGCGGAAGTCGGACCAGATTATTCTGAATCTGACTCCCTATGAAGTGCAATATCAGGAAAACAGGCAGTTTTTTACGGAAGGGATGGAACTGTTTGATAAATCAGGACTTTTTTACTCCAGAAGAATCGGGAAAAGGCCGGCCGGGTATTACGGAGTTTGGGATAAACTGAATGAAGGAGAGGTGGTGGTTCAGAATCCGGAAGAGGCCAAACTGATTAACGTGACTAAAATATCGGGCCGAAACACCAAAAATTTCGGGGTTGGCTATTTAAATGCCATGACTGCAAATACTTATGCGACCATCGTTGATCCTGACGGTAAAGAGAAGCGTGTATTAACCGATCCGTTCAGTAACTATAACATGATTGTCCTCGACCAGGTATTTGGCCGTAATTCATATGTTAACCTGACCAATACCAACGTGTTGACCCCTTCGACAACCCGTATGGCCAATGTGACCAATGCTTCAATTAAGGTGCGCGACCAGGCCAACCGTTATGGGGTTGCGGGAGACGGTGCAGTAAGCCTTATCTATGATTCTTTAACCGGTGTGCCTGTTACCGGCCATACAATGAAATTCGCAATGGGTAAGTATGGCGGCGCTTTTCAGGCAGGGTATAGTTTCGAGCTGATATCGGATACCTATAATCCGAACGATATGGGTTACCTGAGGAATAACAATTCTGTCGGCCACAATCTCGAGCTGTCGCACCGGATTGTGGAGCCTTTCTGGATAATGAACATGTTTTCCAACAGCCTTGGTTTTGAATATAATATGATTTATAATCCCCGGGCTTATTCGGAATTTAATATGAGTTGGTCGACTCAGGCGTTGTACAGAAATTATTGGGATACCCGTATTTCATTGGAATATAGTCCGGTTGAGACGCATGACTGGTATGAACCGCGTGTTGCCAATCGTTTTTTTGTAAGGCCATCTTATCTGATGTTTAATCTGAGTGGATCCAGCGACTATCGGAAAAGGGTTGCCTTCCGGGCAAGTTTTCAATGGTTCAGGAATGCACGGGGAAACCAGGCGTTCCAGTATAGTATCTCGCCTAGGTTCAGGCTAAACAATAAATTCAGCTTTTTCCCTTCGGTCAAATATGTAACCGACCGTGGCGATGAGGGTTATGTGACCAGTCTGGATAATGGTTCGCTCGTTTTTGGACAGCGGGATATTAAAACTGTTACTAATTCAATAACAGGCTCTTATGTATTTAACAATAAATCTGCGCTGAGCCTCTCACTTCGACATTACTGGTCGCAGGTAAATTATTTACAATACTATTGGCTTGATTCAAACGGAGGTTTACTGGATTATCCGGAATATTCCGGGAACGAAAACCTGGATTTCAACATCTTTAATATCGATCTGGAATATTCTTTGAATTTTGCACCGGGAAGCTATCTGACGGTGGTCTGGAAAAATAACATTTCGAAAAGCGAAAGAATAGATGCCCAGGCTTTTTTGTCGTACTGGGAAAACCTCCAGGGTACGCTGATCTCACCTCAGACCAACTCGTTTTCCATCAAGGTGATTTATTATCTCGACTATAAGCGGGTACTGCCGGGTAAGAATCCGTGATCTTTGCCGGGGACCGATTATTCCGTTACTTTTACGGAAGAAAGAGATTAGTTTATGATCCGCGTTCAGGAAATCAGAAAATCATTCGGGAGCCTTGAAGTACTCAAAGGGATCGATCTGGATGTTGCATCCGGAGAGATTGTATCCATAGTCGGTCCGAGCGGTGCCGGTAAAACGACCCTGCTGCAGATTATGGGGACTCTGAACCGGCCGGATTCCGGGCAGATTTGGATCAGGGATACCGGAATCAACTCGATGGATGACCGCAGGCTGGCCGCGTTTCGCAACCGCGAAATAGGATTTGTTTTTCAGTTTCATCATCTGCTGCCCGAGTTCACTGCTCTTGAGAATGTTTGTATACCAGCCTATATCTGCAAAACTCCCCGAATAAAAGCTGAGAAGAGGGCGGCGGAATTGCTCGATTACCTGCGTCTGTCGGATCGTATGGAGCACAAACCGGCTGAATTGTCGGGTGGTGAAAAGCAGCGGGTTGCAGTGGCGCGGGCATTGATGAACAATCCGGCTGTGATTCTTGCAGATGAGCCTTCCGGCAACCTCGATTCGGAGAACCAGCGTGAACTGCACCAGCTTTTCCTGCGGCTGAGGGATGAGTTTCACCAGACATTTGTGATTGTTACCCACGATACTGCTCTTGCCACCCTGTCTGACCGCGTGATTACTATGCGCGACGGGCGGATTGTTCTCAGCTAATCAGAAAAGATCATCGCGGGGTGCATTTCTGATATGTTAAATGAGTGGTTCCGGTTCCGGCATTTGATCAGAAATTTGATCTGATTGTTTGTAATCCCCCCTTTTTCACCCGATCGCTTAAAAATCCTGATATTAAGAAAGCGACGGCAAGGCATGATGATGAATTGCCACTTGCAGGCTTAATCTCAAAATCAGCCGGTTTTCTCAGTCCGGAAGGAAAACTTGCAATGATCCTGCCGGTCGGCAGCATGCAGGAAGCAATGACAATGGCAGTCGAGAACGGACTTTATCTTTTTCGGAGGATGGATATCAGAGGCAATATTAATGCACCGGTAAAGCGTGTTTTGCTCGAGTGGGGCAGGGAAAAGAGAACCGCGGAAGCGGCTGAGCTAGTGGTTGAAACGGGAATGCGAGGGGTGTTTTCGGAAGAGTACAGGAGTTTGACGCAGCAGTACTATCTTGCGTAGGGGTCCCCGCCTTCGGGGATGACAAGGTGTGCAGAAGGAGGAATTTAGAGATTCGAAATTAGAGTTCTGAATTCTGAAGTACAAGATTCAAGTGTGCACGGAGGGATGAATTCTTCACGTTCTTCACGTTCTAACGTTCTTAACGCCCTCACGTCCTTAACGCCCTAACAATCTTCACGTCCTCCCGTCTCCTCTTCCTCTTCAACGAACCGTATCCCGTACTGTTCCAGTTCTCCCAGGATCGGGAGGTAGAATTCCGGGGATGTGGGTACCTGAACGCCGGTGGCGCGGATGGAACCGTTTAAAACGAGGCGGGTGGCAATGGCCACCGGGGTGCCTACCGTGATGGCCATTGCCGTCTGGCGCTGATCCTTGCCGATAACAATAAGAGATGATTTATGCCGGTAATTCTTGCCTTTCAACTGATAGTCAAATACGTGCTGCATAACGATCATGTCTTTGTCATTTGGCTCCAGTCCCCACTTTTGTTCCAGTTTATGCTGCAATATTTGGGCCGGTGTAGCATTGTTTAAGCCGATCGGTTCCTTTTCAAACATGCCCAGCCAGGTCAGTTTGTCCATAATGATCCCATTTGGCGCAATATTCAGGTAGGATCCGAGCCGTTCGGTGAGGGTTCCCTCTTTGCCGGCCGGCAGAAACGATTCGGTGAATTCATACCAGGAATGGTTCCCGGAGTAATCCATGGTATAGCTGTCGTCAGTCATACCGAGCTGAACGAAAACATTCCATGCATCGCAGTATCCGGGACGCCTCATGGTACCACGGATGAGGGTTTTTATATCAGGAAGATTATATACTTCTCTGTATTGTAATGAGTCGCGGTTCGGATACACTTCGAATTCGCCAAGATCCAGAACGGTGGTTTTTTCGGTTGACCGGAATAACTGATGATATGGGATATATTTGTATTGCCCGTCGCGAATATACATCGATGTTCCTTGTCCGGAGAGCACTACGTTTCTCGGGTTCCAGGTAAATTTATAATTCCAGGGATTGTTATCGGATTCCGGGGCGATCAGTCCGCCGGTATAGGAGCGGAAACCGGTCAGCTTGCCACCCTTGGCACGGATTGTGTCGATCACGCGCATGGCCGACATGTGGTCGATACCAGGATCGACGCCCAATTCGTTAAAAAACAGGAGGCCTCTTTGGCGTGCCTGATAATCCAGACGGCGGATCTCGGGCGAAACATAGGAGGCGGTAAGCATACTGCGGCCGGCATCTAAACAAGCATCGGCCACCATGGGATGGAACCGGGCCGGAAGCATGGAGATTACCACATCAGACTGCTTGATATGCCGTATTTTATCTGTTTCATTAAAAATATCAAAGGCAATCGCTGTACCCCGCGGGTGGCCATCAACTTTCATCAGCGCAGCTGCCTGATCGATATCCCCTACAGTTACCAGCCAGTCCTCCTTTTCTGCATGAACAAGCAGGTAGTCAATCAGACTCGACGTGCTTAACCCTGAGCCCAGTACCAGAATGCGTTTCATTGTTTTTCAGATATACGGTTGTTCTGCTAAAGTACACAATTGCGCCGGTTTGAAAGCGTTTTGATCAAGACAACTACCGGATAAATTTTATCTTTGTTCAAATCGAAATCTTTAGGATGGCCTTAAACGAACCACTGGTTGACACGCCGCTGATGAAGCAATACATGGCGGTTAAGCATAAATACCCCGATGCAGTTTTGCTGTTTCGGGTAGGGGATTTTTATGAAACTTTTTCGGAAGATGCGATAAAGGCATCCAGAATACTGGGTATCACACTCACCCGGCGGGCGAACGGTGCGGCCTCCTTTGTAGAGTTGGCCGGATTCCCGTTCCATGCCCTCGACACCTACCTTCCGAAACTCGTGAGGGCCGGGGAGCGTGTGGCGATTTGCGAGCAGCTCGAAGATCCGAAGCTGACCAAAAAGATCGTCAAAAGAGGGGTTACTGAGTTGATTACCCCCGGAGTGTCGATCAACGACCAGATACTGGAACACAAGGAAAATAACTTTCTTGCAGCGGTTCATATCGAACGTCAGATGGCCGGGGTCTCCTTTATGGATATCTCTACCGGTGAGTTTGTTACGGCCGAGGGATCGTTTGAATATGTTGATAAGCTCCTGAATAACTTTGCTCCCAAAGAGGTTCTGTTTGAACGCGGAAAAGAAAAGCTATTTGAGAATTATTTCGGATATAAGTTTTATACCTATAAGCTGGATGACTGGATCTTTACTTCAGACGCAGCTAAGGAACGGCTTCTGCAGCAGTTTGAAACAACCTCATTAAAGGGCTTTGGCATTGCAAATATGGAGTATGCCACGATCTCGGCCGGGGCGATTCTTCATTATCTTGATCTTACTCAACATGAGCGGACCAGGCATATCCAATCGATCTCGAGGATTGAAGAAGATAATTTTGTATGGCTTGATAAATTCACCATACGGAACCTTGAACTGTTTCAGTCGATCAATGAGGGCGGAAAAACCCTGATTGATGTGATCGACCAAACCATTTCCCCAATCGGGGCCAGGATGCTGAAACGATGGATGACATTGCCATTGAAAGAGATACAGCTCCTGAATGAGCGATTCAATGTGGTCGAATATTTTCTCAGACATCCCGATTTCCGGGAGCATATTGAGGATCAAATCCGTCACATAGGCGATCTGGAGCGATTAATCTCCAAGGCAGCAGTGGCCAGGATCAGTCCAAGGGAAGTTGTTCAGCTGAGGTTTGCCTTATCGGCCATCGAGCCGGTAAAACTTGCCTGTGAATCTTCGGATGATGCAACACTGCGCCGTATCGGGGAGCAGCTGAATCCTTGCCGTACCATCCGCGACCGCATCGAAAAGGAACTTGTAGTTGATGCTCCGAACCAGGTGGGGAAAGGGCGGGTGATAGCCGCAGGTGTGCTGGCAGATCTCGATGAACTGCGGGATATGGCCTATTCAGGAAAAGATTATCTGGCGAATCTGCAGGAGCGCGAAAGTATTCGTACGGGGATCACCTCTTTGAAGGTCGGTTTTAATAACATATTCGGATATTATTTTGAGGTAAGGAATTTGCACAAGGAGAAGGTGCCGCCGGAGTGGACCCGCAAGCAAACCCTGGTTGGGGCCGAACGATATATCAATGAAGAGCTTAAAGAGTATGAAACCAAGATCCTTGGTGCTGAAGAGAGGATCCTTGAGATAGAGACACGGTTATTTAATGATCTAGTCGTTGCTTTATCTGATTATATCACACCGGTTCAGCTGGATGCCCGGTTAATTGCAACTCTGGATGTGCTTCGGTCGTTTGCTGCCATTGCCCTTTCCAACCGGTATATCCGGCCCGCACTAACGGAGGAGAATGTGCTGGAAATCCACCAGGGCCGTCATCCTGTGATTGAAAAACAATTACCGACAGGCGAGGAATATATCGCTAACGATCTGTATCTCGATACTGAAACGCAGCAAATTATCATTATTACTGGTCCGAATATGGCCGGTAAATCTGCCCTGCTTCGCCAAACGGCCCTGATCGTGCTTTTAGCACAGATCGGTTGCTTTGTGCCGGCTGAATCGGCGACGGTAGGCATAGTCGATAAGATATTTACCCGCGTGGGAGCCTCCGATAACCTTTCATTGGGTGAATCCACCTTTATGGTAGAGATGACCGAGGCCGCCAGTATTATCAATAACCTTTCGCCGAGATCCCTGATTCTGTTTGATGAACTCGGACGGGGCACCAGCACCTATGATGGTATCTCCATTGCCTGGTCGATCGTGGAATATATCCATGAGCATCCAACGGCTAGGGCTAAGACGCTGTTTGCCACACATTATCACGAGCTGAACGAAATGGAAGGTTCTTTCAAAAGGGTAAAAAATTATAATATTTCGGTAAGGGAGCTCGATAATAAAGTCATTTTCCTGCGTAAGCTCGTGAGAGGTGGTAGCGAACACAGTTTTGGTATCCATGTCGCCCGGATGGCCGGAATGCCAAAATCCATTGTCGGCCGCGCCAACGAAATCCTAAAGGAGTTGGAATCTTTGCATCGGACTGAGCTGACGAGGGAGCCGGTTAAAGAGCTGGCCAGCCACCGCGAAGGCCTGCAGCTCTCCTTTTTCCAGCTGGATGATCCTGTTCTGAAACAGATCCGCGATGAGATCGCCAAGCTGGATATCAACAACCTCACACCGATGGAAGCGCTGAATAAGCTGAATGACATTAAGAGGATAACGGGGCTCAAATAAGGTGGAATTTAGAGATTCGAAGGTCCGCCCCAACCCGGACACACTTGAATCTCCAACTTCAAAATTCAAAACTGGTCTTCGAATCTCTAAATTTCCCCTTCCTACTTCTATTGCGCCCTGAGCCTTGAGCCTTGAGCCTTTTTTATACCTTTGATTGTTCCCGTCAATAGATCTTACTAACATCGCCTATGTCAACCTGTGAATGGCCTTCCAATGACCCCCAGATGCTTGAGTATCATGATACCGAGTGGGGTAATCCTGTTCATGACGACCGGAAATGGTTTGAGTTTATTGTACTGGATGCGTTCCAGGCCGGCTTGAGCTGGCGGACCATTTTGCATAAGCGTGAGAATTTCAGGAATGCTTTCGATCATTTCGAGCCTGAGGTGGTGGCTGGCTATGATGAAAATAATATTCAGGAACTGATGAATAATCCGGGAATCATTAGGAATCAGCTGAAAATCCGATCGGCAGTGATTAATGCAAAGGCCTTTCTGAAGATTCAGGAGGAGTTCGGAAGTTTCGATAATTATATCTGGAAATTCACAAATGGCAATGTGGAGCATCATGGCCTGACTGCCCTCTCAGAAATGCCTGCAAAAACGGAATTATCTGATAGGATCAGTAAGGACCTGATAAAGCGGGGTTTCAAGTTTGTGGGATCCACCATTGTATATGCTTTTCTTCAGGCTGCCGGCATGGTGAATGATCATCTTACTCATTGTTTTCGGTACAAAGAGCTCCGCGGATAAGGCCAAATCGAAAAAAAGTGACTAAAATTTTTCGAAAAAAGCAAAGTTCCTTTATATTTGCAATCCCAAAAGCGAGAATAGCTCAGTTGGTAGAGCACGACCTTGCCAAGGTCGGGGTCGCGGGTTCGAGTCCCGTTTCTCGCTCAAGAAAATAGCCTGGATGAATCTACCGCATTCAGGCTTTTATTTGACTTCACACCCACACCCACACCCACACCCACACCCACTTTGCCCAGGTGGCGGAACTGGTAGACGCGCTGGACTTAAAATCCAGTGGCCATTACGGCCGTACCGGTTCGATTCCGGTCCCGGGTACGAAAGAGCAGAAGCTGGCAAGATGCCGGCTTCTGCTCTTTTATGGCTCAAGGCTCAAGGCACAAGAAGGATTTAGAAAAAACTATCCACAGATAACACTGATATCACTGATAGTAATAGCCAAAATCAGTGTTATCAGAGACATCAGTGGACAGTTAATTTCCTAGCGTTGGTTGAATTTGTCGAATGCATCCTGATCCCAGTGAATAGACAGTGGATCAGCAGCCAGGAACAAAACTAACCCCTTGGCATATGCAACCAGTGAAGCCATATTGTCATAATCCATCAACTGAGATTCATCGGTGACTTTGTGGATAAAGTTCAGGTCATCGGTGGTGACCAGGGTAAATGCCGGAATGTTTAAGGTGGTTTCTTCACCGGCGAGGTAGAAACACCATGTTTTCAGATCTGCTGCAGTTACCGGCTGACTTTCCTGGGCTGATAACCTGGTTAGGCAGGATAAAACCAGGATCGGGATAATAAATAACTGTTTCATGCCGTAAAGATGCCTATTTTTGATCAACCCGTTTAACGATTCAATTATGAAGAGATTTTTTAGAATTTTCCTGTGTGCTTTGGTTCTGATCCCATTGATCGGGATTTCCTGCCAAAAGAAGAATCCGGTGATCGAGATTCAGACTCCGAAAGGAAATATTGCCATAGAGTTGTATATCGATAAAGCCCCGATTACCGCGGGAAATTTCCTGAAGATTGTTAAGGATCGCGTTCTTGATGGAGGAAGTTTTTATCGGACTGTGAGGAGTGTAAATGATACCAACCCGGTTAGGATTGAGGTTTTGCAGGGTGGCACGCAAGGGAAAGACAGCATTCCGGATATCAAACCGATTGAGCATGAGACTACTAAAATGACCGGGATTAAGCATCTCGACGGGGTGATTTCAATGGCCAGGACTACGCCGGGTTCGGCAAGAACCGAGTTCTTTATCTGTATCGGTGATCAGCCGGAGCTCGACTTTGGCGGTAGAAGGAATCCCGACGGACAAGGATTTGCCGCTTTTGGCAAGGTGATTGAAGGCATGCCGCTGGTACAGGAGATCTGGCGGGGTTCGGCAGCAGGTCAGAAAATCGACCCGCCGGTGCGTATACATAAAGTAGTGGTAAGATAATGGATAACCATCCATTCGCCATCCGCTTATCGGACCGGGGAATGAAGATACTTCGCTTCCCTTTGATCCGGTTGATCATCGCCCTTGTTTTTTTTGTTGCTTTTACCGGATTAGCGCTCGGCCTGAGTTCCTGGATCCGGAAAGATATACTTCCTCCGGAAAGCCAACTGATCGGTTCGGTTATACAGATGATTTTGGCGTGCACCTTTGCCTGGACCGGATATGCACTTTATTGCGGAACCGTGGAGGGGCGCAGGGTACATGAACTTGATCTGCGAAAAGGGCTTCGTCAGACCACCTACGGACTATTGCTCGGTTTTGGCTTTATCTCTCTCATCATGCTGATTATGTGGCTGACAGGGAGCTATCGGGTCACAGGTCTTCATTCAATATCAGCGCTCTGGCCTTTCTTGATTATGTCGATTCAAGCGGGTATTGTGGAGGAAATTTTGAGCCGGGGAATCATTTTCCGGATTGCAGAGGAAGGTGTCGGTACCTGGTGGTCGATCCTGTTGTCAGCCTTCATCTTTGGTTTTTTGCATATCTGGAATCCCAATGCTACCGTGTTCAGTTCCGTTTCGATCGCACTGACCGCAGGAGTCATCCTGGCCATGCTTTACGTAATCACCCGTCAGCTTTGGATTCCTATCGGAATGCATATCGGCTGGAATTTTACGCTTGGCGGCATCTATGGTGCTCCTGTATCGGGAGGCGAACCGGGTGGAATCCTCGCATCAACTTTTTCCGGGCCTGAATGGCTGACAGGCGGCACATTCGGACCGGAAGCATCGGTAATTACCCTAACGGTATTCATTATTTTTGGAATTTACCTGATCCGGAAAAGCATCAACGATAAAAGCTGGGTCAAACCCATGTGGAGGAACCGGAAATGATTTCGATAACAAAGGCAGAAGAGAAAGATATTCAGGTGATTGCTGATTTTCAGATGGCAATGGCATCAGAAACTGAAGGCATCGATCTGAACCCGGAAACGGTACTCCGGGGAGTCAGCTCCGTTTTCGCTGATCCCACCAAAGGATTTTACCTCGTTGCCAAAGAGGACGGCCGGACAATCGGCAGCCTGATGATTACTTATGAGTGGTCCGACTGGCGTGCCCGGACCGTATGGTGGATCCAGTCGTTGTATGTGATACCGGAAAACCGGCGCCAGGGTATCTTCAAACAGATGTATGCCTGGCTGCTTCAAAAGGTTAACCGGGATGATTCGGTGGGTGGGATCCGGTTATATGTTGATCATACCAACCTGAAGGCTCAGAAGGTTTATGAATCCCTCGGCATGAACGGGAATCACTATCGGTTTTATGAGTTCATGAAGTAATCAGATTTTCCGGATGATCATCATTCCGTCGAAAACCGGGAGCAGCAGGTTTTCAACCCTTTGATCTGCCTGAATATGATCATTGAATCGCATAACTCCGCGTGTAAAATGATCGTTTTCAGGAATATCGGTTTCCAGTACTTTTCCGCTCCATAAGGTATTATCGGCAATCAGAAAGCCGCCAGAGCGAGTTTTTTCTAATGCAGCTTCGTAATAATCAACGTATTGATCTTTTTCGCCATCGATAAATACAAGATCAAAGCTGATATTAAGATCCGGAATAATGCTGAGGGCATTTCCGATATAAAGATGGATTTTATCCCTGTGGGGAGACTCCTTAATCCAGCCTTCTATAAAAGGTACCAGTTCGTCGTTGATTTCGATGGTATGTAATTCTGCCCCTTCAGGCAGTCCGGCAGCCATGGCCAGGGCTCCATATCCGGTGAAGGTGCCGATCTCCAGCACTTTTTCAGGGCGGATCATCTGGCAAATCATTTCGAGCCACTTCCCGATCAGGTGGTCGGAAATCCGTCGGGGATGGTGGATTTTGACATAGGTATCCCGGAAAAGCTGGCTCAGAAGCGGACTTTCGGGAGTGGTATGGTCGAGCACATAACGATCCAGTTTCGGGTGAGTAATTCCTTTATGTTTGAAAAAATTGCTCATCTGAAAATCAACATCGAAAGTTTGTCCGTGGCTAATATCTCGTTGGCGGTTTCAATCAATTGCTCAGCGGTGATCTCTTCAATCTTTTTTGCGATCGTTTCCATCGAGTCGAACCGGTTGAATAGCATGATGCTTTTGCCTAATGTGAAAAGGAGATTCTCTTTATTGTCGGTCGACATAGCGATTTGTCCAAGTATCTGATTTTTTGCTCTATGGAGTTGAAGGGTACCTAGTTTCTGAGTCCGGAGCCTGGCGAGTTCCTTATGCACCAAGTCGATGCTTTTATCCAGTTTTTCCGGATCGGTGCCGAAATAAATGGTGAGAACGCCGGTATCGATATAGGGGGTATATGTAGATTCAACATTATAGGCATACCCGTATTTCTCGCGAAGCGACATGTTCAGCCGGGAGTTCAGGCCTTGTCCGCCAAGCAGATTATTGAGCAGTATCAGGTTCATCCGCCGCGGTTCCATGGCAGGATAAGCAATATTGCCGATAACACAGTGTGCCTGAAAGGTATTCAGCTGCCGGATTTCCTGGCCGGGCAGATAGCTCAGAATCGGTGCCCGCTCGATTTTCCGTGTTTTCGAGCTGACTTCGCCGAAATATTTTTCAATCATTTTGGTTAGCCGGGGGAAGGGAATTTTTCCCACCGAGCATATCACCATCTGATCGGTATCGTAGGTTCGGGACATAAACCGGCGGATGGCTTTCTTATCAAAGGTTTGCAGTGTTTCCGGGGTTCCCATGATATTCCGGCCGATAGGGTGAACGGGGTAGATCAGTTCCTCGAAATCATCGAAGATCTGGTCCGATGGGTTATCTTTAAATGAATTGATCTCATCAGCAATGACTTCCCTCTCTTTTTCCAATTCATTGGCCGGGAACGTGGAATGGAAAATGATATCAGCAAGAAGTTCCACGGCACGGTCGTAATGCTGGGCAAGAAAGCCTGAGTAAAAGGCTGTTTCCTCTTTTGTGGTATAGGCATTGATTTCACCGCCAACATCATCCAGGCGGCATAAAATATGGTAGGCTTTCCGGTGAGTGGTGCCTTTAAAGATCACGTGTTCAATGAAATGGGCCATTCCATGCTCATGCTCCAGTTCGTCTCTCGAGCCGGTATTCAGCAAGAGCCCGCAATAGGCCACCCCATTGTCTGCAGGCACATGAACCAAACGCATTCCATTTTTCAGGGTATGAATAAAATACTCCATTCCAGCTTATTAATAGGGATGCAAAGATATAAAAAGGGCTGTATGCCGTTAGTTTTTCACGGAGATATTGGTCATAAACAATTTTTGCTTTACATTTGTTGCCCGATTGAAAAGGTACCATAGCTCAGTTGGTAGAGCAACGGACTGAAAATCCGTGAGTCCTTGGTTCAAATCCGAGTGGTACCACGAAGTGGGTGTGGGTTTGGGTGTGAGTGTGTGTGTGATAGGAGGGGAAGAGTGTGGGTGTGAGAGGGTTAGAAAAATTTAGCCTGGGTGGTGAACCCGGGCTTTTTTTATGGACGGTGTGGGTGGGCATTATTCCTTTATTATAAAGTTTTTCACCAGGGTATGATTGCTTTCGGAAATATTCAGTATGTACACTCCCGCCGGCAGATCAGAAATGTCAACCGTATTTTCCACCTGATGAATCGTTCTGATCAGCATTCCTTGTAATGAGAAGATTTTAACGTCAGCAGGCTTGGCTAAACCGGATAAATTAAGGATGCCGGTGGTAGGATTGGGGAAGATCTGAATGGGATCAGCCGGAATATCCTGAGTACCGGTGGTTGATGTGCGATAATAGTAGAAATCTTTGGTTTCTAAATTGAAGGTCTTGGTTTCAGTATCCCAATAATAGTGAGTTTCCTGTATTTGATCACCGGCTGAATCAAAAACTCGCTCGGTCTTCCCAAATCGGTGCAAATCAGCCAGGTTCCCGCTCGATCTGTTATAGCGGGCCTCTGAAACAACATGACCGGCATAATCATAAGCCCATTCAGCTGAATCGTTCCCAAGCCAACCATCTGTTCCGGCAGACCAGCGATAATTGACGTCCCGGATCAGATTCCCGGCTAAATCAAAACTTTTTTTCCGTTGTACATAACGGGTCCATTTTTTATAGCCGGGTTCCCAGTTGTACACGGTTGATGAAACCTGGTTACCCGCTGAATCGTAAACATATTCCGTTTTCTTCCGATCGGCTTCCTTCCAGACATACTCTTTCTTCACCCAGGTCCATGCAAAATTTGCATACAGGGTTTGGGTTCCCAGGGAATCATAAGTCCATTCCGATTTTGTATGGTAAGTCCAATCCCTCCGGCTTGCATCCCATAGAAACCGCAGGTACATAGTCTGTTTGCCCTGATCGTTAAAGAAAAATTCTTCTTTTTGATAGGGATTCCATGCTTTTTTTACGGTATCCCAAAAATAAACGGCATCCGAGGTGGTGTGACCGGCTTCATCATAGCCATATTCCTGCCCATGAATAGGAATCCAGTCCTTCTTTTCATCACTCCACCGGTTAAAAGAATAGCAAACCCGGTTCCCATACGCATCAAAACCGCTTTCCTGCCGGGTTATAACCACCCATTTATTTTGGAATCCCCAATAAAACCCGTCAGTTAAAACCTGATTACCCGATTTATCATAACTGTATTCAAATTTGCCCGGGCAATCGAAACACTCTTCAGCGGGAAACATGCCGCCGACCCAGCCATTACGTCGGGAGTCCCAGGTATAACGGGCCAGCGAAGCTTTTTTGCCGGCAGAATTATATTCGTAGACTTCCTTCCAAATCTTGAAAGAATCACGCTCTGTCGGATAAAAATAGGATACGACGGATTCCAGCAGTTTCTGGCCTGCCAGGTTGTTTGAAACAAAAAGGATACAAACTACAAGAAGGCAGAGTTTTCTCATGGTGCCGGATTGGAATGTTTGTTCACTATAAATTTACTACAGAAAACTCAAGTGCCCAAATGGAAGTTTATGGATTTCCCGATCGTTGCCATAAAACTGAACAATTATGCCGTTCGGGGGTTTAAGTCCGGGCTCACAATCGCAAAACAATTGCCATTGATGTTTCACAACGATTTTTTAAATATTTTTAGATTTTTCAAATCAAGAGATTGTGCCAAAATTCCGTTTTAAATACCTTACTGATATTGAGCTTAATAAAAATCTGTATTTATTACTGATTTATCGCTTCATCCTGGTAATGATCTTGTTTTCGATTTGCAGGATTGCTTTCTACCTGATCAACCGGGGGTATTTCCCGAACACTACCTTCACCGGAATGATGAGATTAATGAGCGGGGGAATTGTTTTCGATACAACAGCCGTTCTTTATACCAACCTTCTCTACTTTTTCCTGTTTCTGCTGCCTTTTGAATTCAGGTACAACCTTGTTTTCCAGACGGCGATGAAGTATCTCTACCTGATCACCAACGGCTTGGCATTATTAGCAAACTGCTGTGATTTTATTTATTTCCAGTTTGGTTTTCGCCGGACTACCGCCTCCATTTTCAGTGAGTTTAAGCATGAGACCAACCTGGGGGCCCTGATGCCAAAGCTCATTGTCGGTTACTGGTACGTTGTGGTAATCTGGCTCGCATTGATGGCCATACTTTATTTTACCTATGGCCCTTTCCATACATCCAAATCAAGGACGCTCAAAGACCGGAAGGCACAACTCATTCTGCTGGTTAGCGGAACTGTTTTGTTTGTCGTTTTTGCAACGTTAATTGTCGGTGGCCTGAGAGGGGATTTCAAACATAGTACCCGTCCGATAACACTGAGCAATGCAGGACAATATATCAGTGAACCCCTCGAGGCTAATATCGTGCTCAACACCCCTTTTGCTATTTATCGGACAATCAGTAAGCAATCCCTCGAGAAAGAAAGCTATTTCAGCAGTCAGGAGGAGCTCGATAAAGTGTATAACCCTGTTCATAAGCCTGTCGTAAATGCTCCGTTTCAAAAACAAAACGTCGTTATCCTGATCCTCGAAAGTTTTGGCTGCGAGTACACGAAGAGCTATGGCCATCACCTCGATGGCGGTACGTATGAAGGTTACACCCCTTTCCTCGATTCGCTGATCGGTAACAGCCGGATGTACCTTCAATCATTTAGTAACGGGCGCAAATCAATCGATGCCATGCCATCGGTTCTGGCCAGTATTCCCATGATGGTGGAGCCCTTTCTGCTGACATCCTATTCAGCTAACAAAATCAATAGTATTGCATCTATTCTCAACGGCGAAGGTTACCATACTGCTTATTTTCATGGCGCACCCAATGGCTCGATGGGATTTCAGGCCTTTGCCAATGCAGCCGGATTCAAAGAATATTATGGACGGAACGAGTATCCCGAAAAAAAAGACTTTGACGGCTCGTGGGGGGTTTGGGACGAGGAATTTTTTCAATTTTTCGCCGGAAAGATGAATGAATTTAAACAACCTTTCTGTACCGCAATTTTTTCAGTCTCTTCGCACCACCCGTTTGTCGTTCCGGAGCGGTATAAGGGCAAATTCAAACAGGGACCGATGCCAATCCATCAATGTATCAATTATACCGACTATGCATTGAGGAAATTCTTTGAAACAGCATCCCGGATGCCCTGGTACAATAACACCCTGTTTGTGATTACCGGCGACCACACCAGCCAGTCGTGTTACCTTGAGTATAAAACTAACCTTGGAGCCTTCAAGGTTCCTGTAATTTTCTACAAACCTGATGGAAGTTTGAAAAGTGTTGTTGATGATCTCGCGCAACAAATTGATATTCTGCCATCTGTATTGGGTTACCTGAATAATGATCATCCTTATCTTGCCTTTGGCCGTAATCTTTTTGACCCGCAGGAGGAACCTTTTGTTATTACCTATACCACTAATACCTACCAGTTGGTGATGGGTGACTATCTGTTTCTATATAATGGGTTGACCGAGACCGGTTTCTATAATGCCAGGACAGACCTCCTTTTATCGAAAAACCTTATCGGCCGATATCCTGAGATTGAAAAGAAGATGGAGGAAAAAGTCAAGGCCTTCATTCAGCAGTATAATAACCGGATGATTGACAATAAGCTGACCGTGGAGAAGTAGGGTTTCAGAGTTTCAGGGTTTCAGAGTTTCAGGTATCGGTTATTGGTTGCAAGTTGGAAATATGTCACTAATTTGCCTAAAATTTCGATCCATGCGATGGTTATTGATGATTCTGGGATTTTGGCTGACAGTCACGCCGGGTTATGGTCAGAAGAGGGCAGAAGGGCCGGATTTCCCGCGTTATCCGGTTCCGGATGAGATCCGGCTGAAATCTGCTGTCAAACTCCCTGCGAAAGTTAACCTGGCTAAGAGCAAATACTTCCCTGATATATTCGAACAGTACGGATGGAGCTGCAATCAGTCAAGCTCCATAGGCTACTTGTTAACGTATGAACTTAACCGTTTGCGAAATGCCGACGGCGGCCTGCCGGAAAACCGCTACTCTCCTCTTTATGTATGGAATTTCCTGAATAGTGCCAGTTACTCAAAAGGGGTGAGCTATTTCGATAGCTGGGAGATCATTAAGGCTGGCGGTGCGCCCAATGAGATTGATTTTCCGAATAATCCGGATCTGAAATTCTGGATGTCGGGGTATGACCGGTATTATCGCGCTATGCAAAACCGGGTGCTTAAGAACTGGTCGTTACCCGTTGGAACTCCGGAGGATTTGCTGGTTTTAAAACGTTACCTTTTTGATCATTTTGACGGATCAAAATTTGGCGGCATGGCTAATTTCCAGATTGCCAGCGGTGGCATGAACGTCAGTAAACTGCCCAGGAATTCCTATGATGAAGGTGCCGCCTATATTACAACATTCGGAACCTATGTCGGCCATTCCCTCACCATTGTCGGGTATAACGATTCCATCCGGCTCGACCGTAATGATGATGGCGAATACACAAACAATATCGATAGTAATGGCGACCATGTTGTCGACCTGAATGACTTTGAAAAAGGTGCCCTGATTGTTGCCAATACCTGGGGTAAAGGTTGGGGCGATAACGGGTTTGCCTATGTTCCCTATCACCTGCTGGCTTTGTACGGTTGGGAAGGCGGTTTGTGGAATAAATCGGTGCATATCGTGGAGGCAGCCAAGACCATCGATCCGATTTTGACCCTCCGTGCCGAACTGTCTCACAGCTGCAGAAGCAATACCCGGATAATGGCAGGTGTTGCAAATGATCCAAATGCCACGGAACCCGAACATATTCTTGAGTTTCCGATGTTTAATTACCAGGGTGCACAGGTTCCGTTTTACAGCAACGAGCGACCTGACACTACCCGGTTTGAACTGGGACTGGACATCTCACCGCTGGCAGATTTTATTGAAACAGATGGACCGGTACGGATTTTTCTAATCGTTGACGAGAAAGATGCCTGGAATGGTAATGATGGCGTTATCCGGTCGCTTGTGGTTTATAATCAGTTTAATACGCGGGATTCAACGATTTGCGAACAAACCATGGTTCCTATCCGGAACAATTTCCGTACCCTCATGAGCGTGGTTAGGCAAGTGCGGTTTAATCGTATCAATATTAAAGAGATTCCAAAGCTGTTTGCAAAACCCGGGGAATATGTTTCTGTTCAAATGGAAGTTTCCGGAGCTGTAAGCCCGTATGTGTGGGAACTGGTGCCCGATTACCAGATCGGATTCACGAAAACGCCAATGCACAACTGGGGGGAGGGCACACTTTTATACAACGGCCAGTTTGGCAATCCTGTTAACCGGGTGGACCTGCCATTTAAATTCCGGTTTTTCGGTACTGAATACGATCATTTTTCCGTAACCGAGGATGCGGAATTACTGTTCGATCAGGAGGAGAATGGATATCCTTATGTGATCGATCCGAGCCTGGTGTTTCAATCGATAAAAAAGATCAACGGTTTCGGCATGGACCTCGATTATTACATGAATGATAATTCAATTAGCTGGTACGGCAATGACACGCTGATGGCGATTACCTGGAAAGCTATAGCACCATCCGAAGAGGGAGGAGTTGCGGTAAAGATCGTTTGCGAAATTCATCCGGATGGCCTGATCCGTTACATTTATGATAACCCGGAGAAATTATTTCCGCCAGGTGCAACCATAGATATTGGAGTGTCCAATGGTGATAACCGGCAATTCAGACGAGTTTCTGCATTTAATCCTGATCAGGTAAGTGGAGCCAACTGTTTGTTGATCAGTCCGTATCTCTATCCGAAAGAAACAAAGTTCGATGAAACCGGGTGGTTGTTTTGCCGTCCTGAGAGCCCCAATACCCTTTATGAAATTAAAGTGCGGGTGGTGGATAAAAATAACCGCATGTCATACTCAACCGTTCAGATTTCCACCCGTGACCTGACTTCAGCCCGGTTATTGTCGGAAAACTTCCCGAATCCTTTTAAAGAAGAAACCCGTTTTCGAATCATTGTCCCGGAAAAATCGGCTGTGCTGGCTGAAATTTTCGATCTCCGCGGTCGCAAAGTTGCTGTTTTGTGTGATGGAGAGTTTTTTCCGGCAGAATATGAGATTTCCTGGAACGGCACCTGCAACGATGGTACACAGGTCAGCCCTGGCGTCTATATTTGCCGGCTCAGGGTTGGCGGCCGCGTCGAATCCCGCAAGCTGATAAAATCGAATTTGAATATCCGTTATCATTAACCAAAACGAATTAATCACTGTTCGCGGAAAACCTGAAGAAATAGGCAGGGAGCTTGGATATACATTTATTTATATCTAACTTTCTAATCATAAATATTTCCCATGCATTATCAATTTATAAAACCACAGCAGTTCGGAAGGGTCGGATTACTCACCCTTTCAAGACCAGCTTCCCTGAACGCGTTGAATTCGGTTTTCTTTTCCGAATTGATTGATTATCTTGATTATATAATAGCGGATGAGCCTTTTGATGTCCTGGTAATAACAGGCGAAGGCAAGGCATTTGCAGCCGGTGCAGATATTTCCGAGATGGTCGGACTGGACGCTGACGGTGCACGGCGATTTTCGGAACGGGGCCAGCAGACCTTTCTGATGCTGGAAGATCTGCCGATTCCGGTGATTGCCGCTGTCAATGGCTATGCCCTCGGAGGCGGCTGTGAACTATGCATGGCCTGCGATATCAGGCTGGCTTCCGTTAATTCGATATTCGGGCAGCCGGAGGTAAACCTTGGACTGGTACCCGGTTATGCCGGAACTCAGCGGCTCTCGCGTTTAATCGGTTTGGGAGGGGCATTAAAATGGATTCTTTCGGGATTAAATATTGATGCCCGAGAGGCTTATCGCATAGGATTGGTTCAGGACCTTTCGGAACCGGATAAACTAATCGAAGATGCCCTTACGCTGGCCAGGCGTATTGCCACCCGCGGGCCCAAAGCCGTTCGCTCGGCTAAAAAGCTTCTTCGCAAGGGAATCGACATGAATTTTCAGAAAGCCCTTGATATGGAGAAGGAACATTTTGCTGAACTCTTTAATGATGAAGGAATTGAGGGCATGAAGGCTTTTCTGGAGAAACGGAAGCCTTCCTGGGAAAACAACAAATAAAAGGATTCCCTGTCAGGCCGGGTAATAATCGTCAACGGCTATCTCGCCGTGAAGAATATAATATCCATTGAGTGCCAAAGATTCCACATCATCCTCATTGGGATACGTATGCACCGGGGCAATCTTCCGGATCCTCATCTGGAGCTCTTCCATAAATACGGTGCTGTTCACTAATCCCCCTGTAAGCAGGATGGCATCCACATCTGCGGCAAGTACAGCATACATCGCGCCTATAGTTTTGGCTACCTGGTAGGCCATTGCTTTCAGGTAAAAAGCTGCCTTCTCATCGCCATTCGAGGCCATATGATCTGCCGAATAGCCATCATGTACGCCCAGGTATGCAAATAATCCTCCATCAATGGTAATCATAGAGTACAATTGATCATGTGTATACTTTCCGCTATAGCAGAGATTGATCAGATCGCCGATCGGCACCGAACCTGTGCGGGAGGGGGAGAATGGCCCATCACCATCCAGACCCTGGTTGGCATCAATAACCCGGCCTTTCCGGTGAGCTCCTACGGTAATACCATTCCCCATCTGGGCAACAATCAGGTTTAGTTCGTCGTATTTTTTCTGTACGGTTTTGGCGTATTTTCTGGCAACCGCTTTCTGCTCAAGAGCATGAAAAACAGATCTGCGGCTGAATTCAGGGTGACCGGAAACTCTTGCAATCTCCTCAAATTCATCTACAACAACCGGATCGGCAACATAAGCCGATGAACCGGGAATCTGTAAGGATAATTCATGGGCAATTAGTCCACCCAGATTAACTACGTCCTCACCTGAAAATCCAGCCTGTAAATCCTTGAGCATGGATTCATTAACCTGGTAAACACCGGCATGCACCGGTCGGACCAAACCACCGCGGCTGATTATTATTTTGATATCATCGATGGGCAATCCGTTTGCCATCAGTTCTTTAATGATTTGATTTGCCCGGTAGGCGGTTTCATCAGCATACCTGTTGAACTTTTCCCGGTCGGTTTCGGGATGCAGAACTTTCTTGAGAAAAACAAGCTGCTGGTTACGGAACAATCCGATGTTGGTAAAGGGCACCCTGGGGTTAATGGCCAGGATCAGATTCCCGGGGAAGGCGTTGTATGCATCCATAAATGTTACTTATTGAGGGGTGAAAATATAAAAAAAACAAACCGATACTGTTAAATTCATTAATATTGAAACCATGAAAAAGATAGATTTCATTCGGTTTACGGTCATTGCTTTGTGCCTTCTTGCCGGGATTCCGGCCAAATCACAACAACCCGTTGAAGCAGATGTGATCAGGAAATTTTTTAATGAAGCCCTGACGAGTTACGAAGCCTATCATAACCTGGAGTGGTTATGTAAAAATACGGCAGGACGAATTTGCGGTAGGCCGGAAGCGGCTGAAGCCGTTGAATTTACCCGGCAATTGATGAATAAAATGAAGCTCGATTCAGTCTGGCTTCAGCCCATAATGGTAAAAAGCTGGGATCGCGGGGAGAAGGAGGTAGCACGAATCGTATCTGAAAAATTCGGCACTGTCGGTGTTCCATCATGCGCATTGGGCTGGTCGGTGGGAACCGGTGATCCGGGATTATCCGCCCGGGTTGTTGAAGTAAAAAGCCTGGATGAGCTGAAGAGCAAATCGAGACAAGAGATCGAAGGCCGTATTGTTTTCTTTAACCAGCCGATGAAACAGACTAACCTGGGCACTTTTTCTTCCTACGGAGAGGCCGTGTGGCAGAGGACCAACGGACCGGTTGAAGCAGGAAAGCTCGGTGCTATCGGCTGTGTGATACGATCCATGAGTATCGAAATCGACGATTTTCCCCATACCGGCATTACCCGCTATGCTGATGATGTAAAACCGATACCCGCCATTGCCATATCAACCAAAGCAGCAGAAATGCTATCCGACTATCTAACAGTTGATTCCAATCTTTATTTCTTCTTCCGGACCACCTGTTTAGCCGGTCCGGATGTCCCGTCATTTAATGTGATTGGTGAAATCCGGGGTTCAGAATTTCCCAATGAAATCATATCCATCGGCGGCCACCTGGATGCATGGGATATTGCAGAAGGAGCTCATGATGACGGCGGCGGCTGTATACAGTCGATCGAGGTACTGAGGCTGCTTCAGACAGCCGGTATCCGGCCGGTACATACTATCCGGGCGGTGATGTTCATGGACGAGGAGGTGGCCCAGCGGGGAGGACAAATGTATGCCAAAGAGGCATCGGCGAAGGGAGAAAAACACATTGCCGCACTCGAATCCGATCGCGGGGTATTCCAGCCAAAAGCTCTGGCAGTAACCGGTAACCCGGGGCAAATGAAAAAACTGGCCGAGTGGCAACCCCTGTTTGATCCTTATGATATTAAACTGATTGGTGGCGGTGGTGGTGGTGCCGATGTAGGAGCCTTGAAATTTTTTTACCCGGAGATTCTTTTTATGGAAATAATTCCCGAAGATCAGCGTTATTTTAAGTTGCATCACGCTGCTTCAGATACATTTGAACAGGTCGATCGAAGGGAAATGCAAATGGGTGCAGCCGGGATCGCAGCGTTGGTGTATCTTTATGACAAATTTGGACTATAAGGTTAGAGGTTAGTTGGTTAGAGGTTAGAGGTTAGAGGTTAGAGGTTAGTGGTTAGAGGTTAGAGGTTAGTGGTTAGAGGTTAGAGGTTAGTGGTTATGAGAGTATGAGTTTAAAAATAGGGGATTAGCTCATTAAAATTTTAAATCATCAATGAAAAAAGCTATACTTATCTTGTTTCTCATCAGCACCGGGGTACTGGGCTTTGGGCAGATCGTCTATGAACCGAACATCGCAATCAAACCAATCCCTACGCTTTCCGTTACCAGGGTTGTTACAACCGATTCCACCACCAGCGTAACCATCCGGATTGTTAATTTCAAACAGCTTCCCCCTTTTACGCTTAGAACGCGTGACCTTTTTATCCGGCCGGTGAGCGATCCGAATAATCTAAAACTGATACGTTCAGAAAAAGCCCCTTTTGCCCCGGAAAAGCATATTTTTTCAACCCTGAATGAAGTTTTTGAATTTACTCTCGTATTTAAGCCTCTGCCAAAGGGAACCAAGTATTTCGACCTAATGGAAAACATGCCGAAGCGGGAGTTCTATGTTCAGGGGATTATCCTGGACCCAAAACTTAATGAGATCATTACCAGGGGATTCGTTTCTTTCAGCAAGGGCGACGGGAATGGCGCACTGAAAGCGTTTATCGAAATGGCTAATGCAGATCTCTATTTCGAGTATGGAATGGCGTATTTTAATATTATCTATCTTCTGGCCCAGTCGAACCGAATCCCCGAGGCCCAGGAATGGTACGACAAATTCAAGGACCGGTTCTTCTATGATAAAACGTTGCTGGAAAATGAACTGGTCAGGCTCGGAATCCGGCAGAAATTAAAGTGAACCCCTCACGAACTTAAGTTTACAAAATGACATTAAAATAATTGAGGGCTCCATGAGTACGAAACAAAGCTGGCAAGTACTAAATAATTATTTACGAATGAAATCATGAAGTATCTCTCTATTCTGCTCCTCAGTATTATTTTTAGCTGGGGAGGAAAAATACAGGTTATAAAATCCACTTCCCAGGAGTGGGTCGGCGGATTGCAGGAATCGGGCTATGGTACCGATTATAAACTGACAATCAAAGCAAAAGCCGGTTCTGATCAATTACAGATTGAGGATCTCTGGGTAGGTGACATACACATGAAGGTTGGGGTAAATGCTTTCAAAAAGGGCAGCCAGGTTTCCCTGAAGGCAGGGATCACATTCCGGCCCGATGCTGATGGGCAGATCAGTCCGTTAGCTGCCGATAGCACTAAGAAACCTTTTAACTTTAAGGGTGAAGGATTGTTAGGTTATACGTATAAAGGACACAAAGCTTATCTGGTGATTGCTGAATTTAAGAAACTTGAAAAAATAATTTATCCTTAATTATCCTGAGATGGACAAGAAATTGATACTGATGATACTTGATGGATGGGGTATCGGCACCAGGCCTGCAGCCGATGCGATCAGGCATTCCAATACACCTTATATAACTTCCCTGCTAAAGAAATATCCGAATTCACGCCTTAAAACCTCTGGCGAGGATGTCGGTTTGCCTGATGGCCAGATGGGTAACTCGGAAGTCGGACACCTGAATATCGGTGCCGGCAGGGTTATGTATCAGGATCTTGTAAAGATTAACCGCTCCGTTGCCACCGGCAGCATCAAACAGAATAAGGAACTCCGCGAAGCATTCGGATATGCACGGGAGACCGGAAAAAAGGTTCATTTTATCGGTTTGGTTTCAGACGGGGGAGTGCATTCCCTCGACCGCCATCTGTATGCCTTGTGCGACATGACCAGGGATTTCGGGCTCGATCAGGTGTTTATCCATGCGATAACCGATGGCCGGGATACCGATCCGTTCAGCGGTAAAGTTTTTATCGAGCAGCTCGAGGCGCACCTCGAAAAGTCGAATGGGGTGATTGCCAGTTTGATAGGCCGCTATTATTCGATGGACCGTGATAAGCGATGGGAACGGGTGAAACTGGGATATGATCTTTATGTTCACGGAACCGGTAAGCCTGTTTCCAGCATAACCGATGCAATACAATCGAGTTACGATGAAGGCATTACGGATGAATTCATCAAACCGACTTATAAAACAAATGCAGCCGGTGAGCCGGTTGCCACAATTTCCGAAGGAGATGTGGTGATCTGTTTTAATTTCCGTACCGACCGTCTCCGTGAGATGACAGTCGTTCTTACCCAGCGGGATATGCCAGATTTCGGGATGCATATCATACCGCTGAAATATTATACCATGACCCGTTACGACGACTCATTTGAAGGGGTCAATGTCATTTACGATAAGGATAATCTGACCGAAACTATAGGTGAGCTGATGGCCGATGCGGGTAAAAAACAGATCCGTATTGCCGAAACTGAAAAATATGCCCATGTTACTTTTTTCTTTTCCGGCGGGCGTGAGGAGCCGTTTGCCGGCGAAACCCGGATAATGATTCCCTCGCCAAAGGTGGCCACTTATGATCTGCAGCCTGAAATGAGTGCCTTCCTCGTGAGAGATGCCATTGTGAAGAAGCTGAAATCCCGCGAACCGGATTTTGTGGTGCTGAATTTTGCCAATGGCGATATGGTTGGCCATACCGGTGTGTGGGATGCCATTATCCAGGCAGTGGAAGCTGTTGATGAATGTGTTCAGGATGTGGTTGAAACAGCCAGGGTAAACGGGTATACTGCCCTGATTATCGCCGATCATGGTAATGCCGACAATGCAATTAACCCGGATGGCACCCCCAATACAGCTCATTCTCTGAACCCGGTTCCCTGCATCCTGGTGAGTGACGAATATTCCTCGATCCGTGATGGAATTCTTGCTGATGTCGCTCCTACTATTTTGAAAATCATGGGAATGAAACAACCCATGGTGATGACCGGTAATTCTTTGGTTTGATGATCGAAATTGGTAAAGCACTGGTGAGTTTTGATGTCCTTCAGAAAAAATTCTGCTGCAACCTTCATTCGTGTAAAGGAGCCTGCTGTGTTTGCGGTGATGCCGGAGCCCCATTGACACTGGAAGAGGCCGGCGATCTTGAAGATTATCTGGATGAGCTGAGTACTTATATCAGCGCTGAAGGCCTTCTCTCAATTATTGAACAGGGTGCATTTACCCGTGATTTGGAAGGGGAGATTGTCACTCCGTTAATCAATAATAAAGAGTGCGCTTTTACCCTTTTTGAAGATGAGATAGCTTTCTGTGCAATCGAAAAGGCTTTTCGTGATGGGGCTATTCCCTTTAATAAACCGGTTTCCTGCCATCTCTATCCGATACGGATTAAGCCGTTTGACGAGTTTGACGCGGTTAATTACGATGTATGGGATATCTGTAAACCCGCACGGGAGGAGGGCAGTCAAAACGATCTGCCAGTTTATCAATTTGTCAAAGAGGCACTTATACGAAAATATGGAGTGGAATGGTTTGAGCAACTCGATTACGCCGCACGAAACCTCGATTTCGAAAAGTTTGCCGGACATGAGGAGCGAAAAATGTTTAATTTCAGCAATTATAAATCTTAAGGAGCAGCTATGATTGAGAAAATTTGGATTCTGCTTCCTTTGTCTTTCCTGATTAGTTTTACAGTTTTCGGACAGGAGAAGGAGAAGAAAAAAAATACTTCTGAAGCTGTCGATTCAACTATTGTTTTGAGCAAGGGACGGATTGTGTACAAAAACCGGATCTATCGCCAGAATGCCCCTTACCTAACCATGGCCTATGGTGCCGGGTTTGGATTCGAGTCGAAAAAGATCGAACAAAACATGACCCTTTCTTACCAGCACTTTTTAAAAAGGGTTGGTCTGCAGCTGGGATATCACTCTTCATCAGATACCAAGATATGGTGGAGGTCTTATCAGAAATTGAATGATTTGTACTTGGGTATTGGTAAACGGTGGGAAAGCCCACGGTATAATTTTTCTGTTTTTGGAGGACCGAGCCTGGCTTATGGAAGTTACATCGCCTGGAACTCTGAGCGACAGAAAGACTGGGCTTACGGTTTTACAACCGGCGGTTTGCATGCCGAAGCTCAGGCAACCTACAAGATTGCCTATGACATTGGGATCGGATTATCTCTTTACGGCAGCGTAAACCGTTATTATTCTGTTACCGGCGCACAGGTCCATCTATTCTTCTCCACTGCCTTCGTCCGAAATTACTGACCTGATACCTCGCAAATCCCTAACTGACAACTCAATCCACCTCACCCCCTTCCCCTTTCCCCTTTCCCGCGCTCGCTCCACTCACGGGAGAGGGGAGCGCTCTGGCGAGATAACTGACAACCGTTAACCGACAACCCATAACAATCACAACAACCACAACAACTTGCAACTTGCAACTTGCAACCTGCAACCGACAACCGACAACTTACCACCAAAAACATCCTATTATGATCTCCATCAACGAATACATTTCGCAACATCAGGATCGCTTCCTCGAAGAGCTCTTTGGTTTGATCCGCATCCCTTCCATCAGTTCTATAGCAGCCCATAAACCGGATATGTACCGGGCTGCTGAATATCTCAAGCGGGCATTGCTCAATGCAGGGGCCGACCGGGCTGAGGTTTACGAAACGGAAGGCAATCCGGTGACCTATGCTGAAAAAATGATAAATCCTGCATGGCCAACGGTACTCGTTTATGCCCATATGGATGTTATGCCGGTGGATCCGATCGATCTATGGAATTCCGATCCATTCGATCCGGTCGTTGTCGATGGAAAGATCTTTGCACGTGGTGCCGACGACGATAAAGGACAATCATTCATGCACATCAAAGCATTCGAATACCTGGTGAAAACCGGGCAGCTGAAATGCAACGTGAAATTTATGATCGAAGGTGAAGAGGAAGTGGGGTCGCCCACACTTGGCTCGTTTTGTGAGAAATACAAGGGAATGCTCCATTCGGATATTATCCTTGTTTCAGATACTTCGATGATAGCCCCTGACATACCCTCCATAACCACCGGGCTGAGGGGATTGACTTATTTACAAATTGAGGTGACCGGCCCAAACCATGATCTCCATTCTGGTTTGTTTGGCGGTGCAGTTGGTAATCCGGTTATCATGCTGTCGAAAATGCTGGCTTCGGTTCATGATGAAAATAACCGCATAACAATTCCGGGTTTTTATGATCAGGTGATGGAACTTACACATGCGGAGAAAGATTTGCTTTCACAGGCACCCTTTGACGTTGAAAAATACAAGGCAATGCTCGGAATCGGAGAGGTGTGGGGAGAGAAAGGTTACCGTGTACCTGAACTGACCGGAACGCGGCCAACCTTTGATGTTTGCGGCATCTGGGCTGGTTATACGGGTGAAGGCACTAAAACGGTATTGCCTGCAAAAGCCTATGCCAAAATAAGTTCGCGGATTGTACCGAACCAGGACCATCATCAGATAGCCGGATTGATCAAGCAGTATTTTGAATCCATTGCTCCGCCTCAGGTAACTGTGGAGGTTAGCATACTTCACGGCGGCCCGGCCTATGTTTGTCCGATTACCCTGTTCGCTTATAAAGCCGCCGAAAAGGCTTTTACTGAAACTTTCGGAAAACGCCCGGTCCCTTTCCGCAGTGGCGGCAGCATACCAATTATATCCACCTTCGAAAAAGTACTCGGTGTAAAATCCATCCTGATGGGTTTTGGGCTCGAATCCGACAGCATCCACTCACCCAATGAGAACTATCCCGTTTGGAATTTTCTGAAAGGAATCGAAACTATTACAAGGTTTTATCACCATTACACGGCGGAGTAGCGAGGTTGTCAGTTGTCGGTTATCGGTTCAGTTGTCATCAGTTAAGAGGTATCGGGAAACCGGTACCTTTTTTTATGATTTTTTTCCGATGGGTATTGAAAATTTGTTAATTATCTGGAAAGTTGATAAATTATTGGCGATACCCATAAAATTTTGGGGGGTGTCTTAAAATAATTTATAATTTTGCACCGAATTAGTTTTAGTACCGATAACTGACAACCGATAACCGATAACATTCACAACTCATAAATCCTCCAGCTATGTCAAACATTCGCGTTGAAGCCGTTAAAGAGCTGTTTTCAAGAAAACCCTTAGTAGTTGAAGCTCCGGGTGAAAAAGTATCCGACTATTATGGGGTACACACCTTTGGTTTGGAAACAATGAAGAAGTACCTGCCCACCGAGGCGTATGAAAATGTTAAGAAAGCTGTCGACACCTGGGGATATATTGACCGGCGGTCGGCAGATTCAGTGGCTGCAGCAATGAAAGCCTGGGCGATGAGTTTTGGCGTAACCCACTATACACATTGGTTTCAACCGTTGAACGGTATGACCGCGGAAAAGCATGATGCTTTTTTTGAGCCAACAAAAGACGGGAAGATGTTTGAACATTTCGGGGGCAAGGAACTCATTCAACAGGAGCCGGATGCATCTTCGCTACCGAGCGGAGGAATTCGTAACACGTTTGAGGCTCGGGGATATACTGCCTGGGATCCTTCATCGCCGGCCTTTATTGTCGAAAAGACCCTCTGTATACCAACCGTTTTCGTATCCTATACCGGGGAGGCACTCGATTTTAAAACCCCGCTGCTAAAGTCATTGTTTGCTCTCGACGAGGCTGCTGTTGATGTTTGCCAGCTGTTCGATAAGGATGTTAATAAAGTAATTGCTACCCTGGGCTGGGAACAGGAGTATTTTCTGGTTGACGAGGCCCTCTTTTATGCCCGCCCTGATTTGCTGCTCACTGACCGTACTTTGATGGGCCATGCTTCAGCCCGCGATCAGCAACTGGCCGACCACTATTTCGGATCGATCCCGGAGCGCGTCACCGCTTTCATGAGGGACCTTGAATTTGATTGCTACAAACTGGGTATCCCGGTAAAGACACGCCATAACGAGGTGGCCCCCAATCAGTTTGAGTGCGCTCCTGTTTTTGAGGAGGCCAACCTGGCAGTTGACCACAACCAGCTGCTGATGGACATCATGAAAAGGGTCGCCCGTAAACATAATTTCCGCGCACTTTTACACGAGAAACCCTACAAGGGCATCAACGGATCAGGAAAACATAATAACTGGTCGATGCTCACCAATACCGGAGTCAATTTACTGGCCCCCGGCACCAACCCGAAATCGAACCTCCAATTCCTGACATTCATCGTTAATACCGTTAAAGCGGTTCATGATTATGCTGATCTGCTGAGAGCCAGTGTTATGTCGGCCGGTAACGAACATCGCCTCGGAGCACACGAGGCTCCTCCGGCGATCATATCCGTATTTATCGGACAGCACCTGACCCGGATACTGCAAGAAATCGAAGACAAGGTACCGGCAGTCGACATGACACCGGATCAAAAAACCGAACTGAAATTAAACATCGGTAAGATTCCGCAGATTTTGCTTGATAATACTGACCGCAACCGGACAAGCCCTTTTGCTTTTACCGGTAACCGTTTTGAGTTCAGGGCAGTCGGTTCATCCATGAACTGCGCTGCGCCAATGACCATTTTAAACGCAGCCGTTGCAAACCAGCTGAGGGAATTTAAAGTGGAGGTTGATACCCTGATTGAAAAAGGGGCTAAAAAAGATGAGGCCATTTTCCGTATTCTCAGGAAATACATCATTCATTCCAAAAAGATTTTCTTTGAAGGCAACGGTTATGGCGAAGAATGGAAACAGGAGGCCGAACGCCGCGGACTTTCCAACATCAAGGATGCTCCGGAAGCCTTGAAAGCCTATGTTGATCCGAAAAGCATCGATATGCTCGGACGGCTCAATGTTCTGTCGGAGAGGGAACTGAATGCCCGATATGATATCCGCCTGGAAATGTTTACCAAAAAGATACAGATCGAGTCGAGGGTACTGGGCGACCTTGCTGTAAACCATATTATTCCGATTGTTATCAAATATCAGAACCGTTTGATCGAGAACGTAAAAGGGTTGAAAGATATTCTTCCTGCCAGTGAATTTGCTGATGCCGCCAGCTACCAGCTCAATGCAATCCGGCGGATTTCAAAACACAAGGCCCTGATCCTTGAAATGGTGGATGAAATGTTGAATGCACGTAAAGAAGCAAACAAGATCGACGATGTACGCTTACTTGCCGATGCCTATAACACTAAGGTTAAACACTTTCTTAATGAGATCAGATACCACATTGATAAACTTGAATTAATCGTGGATGACGACCTCTGGCCGCTTCCAAAATACCGCGAGTTGCTCTTTGCCCGCTAAATAGGTTGGATCTGGGCAAATATTGCCTATTTTTGATCGTTATAGTAGAAAATCTGCTCGTATGAAATTATTTCGTTTTATCGCGGGTTTGACCATGGCCTTATTGCTGGCTGGTCCTGTGATGGGTCAGAAAAGGGATCTTGTAATCCAGGCTGATAAAACCTTCAGCGTTGGTGAATACTTTAAGGCTATCGAGAAGTATAAAAAAGCCTATTCACGGGAGAAGGACCGTCAGAAAAGGATGGCTCTAACCATTAAAATCGGTAATTGCTATCGTTTGGTTAACGATACCCGCAAAGCTGAATCCTATTACTCGAGGGTGGTCAAACAAAAATCCCCGGATCCCAAAACACATCTGTATTATGCAGAAATGCTCAAGATGAATGGCAAGTTGGCCTTGGCTAAATCAGAATATGAAGAGTACCTTAAATCGGAACCGGGTGATCTGATGGCACTTATGGCCTATCAGTCATGCGATTCAATCCAGGTTTGGACTAAAAATCCAACCCGCTATCAAGTGGCTAATGTTAAGGATTTTAATACCAAGTTTAACGATTATAGTCCCTTCTTTGCCTCGAAGGATTACAAGGAACTCTATATCTCCTCGTCGCGTGATGGTGCCGCCGGCATTAAAGTTCATGGCGGAACCGGGCAGAGTTTTTCGGATATTTTTTATACCAGGCTCGATAATAAGCAGAAATGGGCGGTTCCGGCTCCTGTCGACAAAGCGATCAATAGTATTTATGACGATGGAGCCCCGTGGGTATCAGAAGATGGCGGGACCATGTATCTTACACGTTGCCGTTACGATAAGCAGACGTCCCTCGGATGCCAGATCATGGTTGCAAAGCGAGCCGGTAACAAATGGGCTGAGCCTACGGTGGTGCCCATTGCCAAGGATTCCGTTGTGATCGCTCACCCAAGCCTTACTGAGGACCAACTGATGCTGTTCTTTGTCAGTGATATGCTCGGTAGCATTGGCGGCAAAGATATCTGGATGGCTAAGCGAGACAAGCCAGATGGTGCATTCGGAGCCCCGGTTAACCTGGGTGCGGAGATTAATACCCCTAAGGATGAAATGTTTCCGTTCGTAAAATCTGATTCGCTGTTTTATTTTTCTTCCAACGGGCATCCCGGTTTGGGTGGCCTGGATATTTTCAAGGCCCAACTAAACAAGGAGGGAAAGTGGATCATCGAAAACATGAAATCACCGATAAACAGTTCGGCCGATGACTTTGGCATTATTTTCCAGAAAGAAGAAGAGAGGGGATATTTTACCTCCAGCCGGTTCGATAAAAGCAAAGGTGGTGACGATATCTATTCATTTGTACTTCCTGAAAAGCGTTTCAATATGGCCGGGCGAGTGATTAACGAACGCACTACCATGGCTTTGGGAGGTGCTGACGTTCGTCTGATCGGAAGCGATGGAACCAGCCTTGAATATAAAACCGATTCCACCGGGAATTTTTCATTTAAGCTAAAACCTGAAACCGATTATCTGCTGGTTGCCTTCAAGCGCGGATTCCTGAATGGAAAACTCCGGGAAACTACCATGGGACTCGAGGCTAGCCGTGATTTCAATGCCACGCTGGTTTTGGCGCCGTATGAAAAACCGATCGAATTGCCTAACATCCTGTATGACCTGGCTAAATGGGATCTGAGGCCGGAATCGATGGTTGCACTGGATGCATTGGTTGAAACCCTGGAGGATAACCCGAATATCACGATTGAATTGATGTCACATACGGATGTGAGGCCTTTCCGGGCTATGACAAACCTTGTATTATCGCAGAACCGTGCTCAATCTGTTGTAGACTACCTCATCAGCAAAGGGATTATGGCCGATCGACTGAAGGCCAGGGGGTATGGTCCGGACCAGCCACGGGTAGTGGATGAGAAAATTGCAGCTCAGTATAATTTCCTGAAGGTTAGCGATACCCTGTCGAAAGTCTTTATTGATAAACTTCCTAATGACCAGGATAAAGAAATTGCCCATCAACTGAATCGCCGGACCGAATTCCGTGTACTGAGGAACGACTATGTGCCAGGTGGAAAACCAGGCAACGAAATCGATGCCCAGCAGCAAATTCTTATCCGGGGGATGGAAGAGCTTCAGCAAGGCCAGAAAAAACGGATCAGGCTTGAGCAGGGACCGGGTACTAAACCACCTGATAAGCAGGCTGGTGGTGGTAAAACAAAAGTTATCGACAAACTGCCTTAATTTTCTTACCTTTGCACCTCGTTATGGAGCAGGGTAACAGATATTCACAACGCGGTGTCTCTTCTGCAAAGGAAGATGTGCACGAAGCGATCCGAAAGCTTGATAAGGGATTGTATCCCAAGGCGTTTTGCAAAATTATTCCCGATATCCTGACCGGTGATCCCGATTGGTGTTGCATAATGCATGCCGACGGTGCCGGTACGAAATCATCCCTTGCATACGTCTATTGGAAGGAAACCGGCGACCTGTCCGTTTGGAAAGGCATCGCACAGGATGCAGTAATCATGAACATTGATGATTTATTGTGCGTAGGTGCAACCGGCCCAATCCTGTTAAGTTCCGCTATTGGAAGAAACAAGAACCTGATACCAGGTGAAGTAATCACCGCTGTGATTGAAGGAACCCAGGAAATTGCGGATTTTCTCACCGCAAATGGTGTGGAAACAGTTTTCTGCGGCGGAGAAACTGCCGATGTCGGGGACCTGGTTCGGACCATTATCGTCGACAGCACTGTGACTGCCCGGCTAAAAAGATCGGAGGTCATTTCCAATGACCGGATCACGGGAGGCGATGTAATTGTCGGGTTAGCTTCCTCAGGACAAGCTGTGTATGAATCAGGGTATAATGGCGGCATGGGAAGTAACGGATTAACCTCTGCCCGGCATGATGTTTTTGGTCATTACCTGTCACGTAAATATCCTGAATCCTTCGATCCGCAGTTGCCGGATATCCTGGTCTATTCAGGCACTACAGATTTAACCGCGATGATCGCGGATACCGGTCTGGATGCCGGTAAACTGGTGCTTTCCCCAACCCGCACCTACGCACCTGTTGTTAAGGCCATTCTGAATGAATTCAGATCGGTCCTTCACGGTATGGTTCACTGTTCGGGCGGGGGACAAACAAAGGTTCTGCATTTTGTTGATAATGTTCACGTTGTCAAGAATAACCTGTTCAATCTGCCTCCTGTATTCCGCTTGATTCAGGAGCAATCCGGCACACCCTGGCAGGAAATGTACAAAGTATTCAATATGGGACACCGGTTCGAGATTTACCTTCCCGAACAATATGCCCGGGAAATTATTGATATCTCTGCAGGTTTCGGAATCGAAGCCCGCATAATCGGTTTCTGCGAACCTTCCGAAAAACCGCGATTAACCATACGTAGCGATTACGGTGACTTTTTTTATTAGGTACGCTTGAAAACCGGTATCAATCTGCAACCTGATACCTTTTCGATCCACCTCACCCCCTTCCCCCTCTCCCGCGTTCGCAAGCTCACGGGAGAGGGGGGGCACTGGCGAAACTCACAGATAACCGACAACTCACAACCCATAACAATCACAACAATCACAACCCGATACCCAGCACTTATTTAGTTAATCGTTAATCAAACCCCATGTTGTTAGATAAATTAGCAGGAATAGCAGCCCGTTTCGATGAGGTATCCCGACTGATCACAGAACCTGATGTGGTCAATGACATGAAACGGTATGTTCAGCTCAATAAAGAATACAAAGAGCTGACTAAAGTGGTGGCATTCTACAATGAGTATAAAAATGTCACCGAAAATATTGACTCAGCCAAAAAACTTCTCGAAGTTGAAAAGGATGAGGAGATGCGGGAAATGGCCAAGGAGGAGCTTGATACCCTGACCCGTCGCTGGGAAGAGATGGAGGAAGAGATCAAAGTTCTTCTCCTGCCGGTAGATCCGCAGGATGCCAAAAATGCAATTGTCGAGGTACGTGCCGGAACGGGTGGTGATGAAGCCAGCATTTTTGCAGGCGACCTGTTCCGTATGTATTGCAAATTCTGTGATATGAAAGGCTGGAAATACAGTATCAACAGCTTTACCGAAGGCACAAACGGGGGGTATAAAGAGGTGATATTTGCCATCACCGGTGAAGGTGTATATGGGTTTATGAAGTATGAATCGGGAGTTCATCGCGTTCAGCGGGTTCCACAAACGGAAACCCAGGGACGAATTCATACATCGGCTGCTACGGTAGCCGTTTTGCCGGAAGCTGAAGAATTTGATATTGAGCTTCTTCCGTCTGACATACGTGTTGATACTTACTGTTCATCCGGACCAGGTGGCCAATCAGTAAACACCACCTATTCAGCCGTCCGCTTGACCCATATGCCATCCGGGGTAGTGGTAACCTGCCAGGATCAGAAATCGCAGATTAAGAATAAGGAGAAAGCGATGATTGAACTCCGGACCCGCCTGTATAATCTCGAATATCAGAAGTACATGGATGAAATATCATCCAGAAGGAAAACCATGGTTAGTACCGGTGACCGTTCGGCAAAGATCCGTACCTATAATTATCCGCAGGGTCGCATGACCGATCACCGCGTTTCCTTAACCATGTATAACCTTCCGGCTATCATGAATGGTGATATTCAGGAAATTATTGATAAATTGCAGATCGCTGAGAATGCCGAACGCCTGAAAACTTCTGACACATCCCGATAATGACGTCATCAGAACTGAACCTGGAGATCCGAAAGAAGAAGTCCTTCCTTTGTGTGGGTCTGGATATCGATCTGGCCCGCATTCCTGCCCATCTGCACAGGGAAGCACATCCCGTTTTTTCGTTTAACCGGGCCATTATCGATGCAACAGCTGATCTGGCAGTAGCATACAAGCCGAACCTGGCTTTTTACGAAGCATTGGGGTCCGATGGGATGAATCAGCTTGAGATGACAGTCGACTATATCCGGTCGAAAGATCCGAATCTGTTTATTATCGCGGATGCCAAACGCGGTGATATCGGGAATACTGCAGAGAAATACGCCAAAGCTTTTTTCTTTCATTACGATTTTGATGCAATTACCCTTTCTCCATACATGGGAAAGGATTCAATAGAGCCATTCCTGCAATTTCCGGGCAAGTGGGCCATAGTTCTCGCCCTGACTTCCAATCCGGGTGCTTCGGATTTTCAGCTGTTGAATGTCAATCAGGATCAGCCGCTGTATGAACATGTACTGATGCAGGCAATCACCTGGGGTACAACCGACAACCTGATGTTTGTTGTTGGGGCAACCCGGACAGAACATTTCAGGAATATCCGCCGCATAGCACCCGATCACTTTCTGTTGGTACCGGGTATCGGTGCCCAGGGGGGCTCAATGGAAATGGTGATTGATAACGGAAAATCCTCCAAAGGAGGTTTGCTCATCAACAATTCCCGCGGTATTCTGTATGCCGGCAGCGGTCTCGATTTTGCTGAAAAAGCCCGGGCAGCAGCCCATAGAATGCTTGCCGAATTCAGGCTTTAAAAAAGTAGCCGGAAAAATTCCAAAATGCTTGCGTTTCTGCATCTATATCTGAAAACAAATTCAGATGCAGGAAGATTTTCTACAGTACCTCTGGAAATACGGATTATTTCCGGCAGATAAATTATTTACACCAGATCATCAGCGCGTTGAAGTAATGATCCCGGGTCAGCTGAACACTGATGCAGGCCCTGATTTCTTAATGGCACGGATCCGCATCGGCGAGGCTGTTTGGGCAGGCCATGTGGAGATTCATGTGAAAGCCTCCGATTGGTACCGGCACAATCACAATGAAGATCCGGCTTATGATCCGGTAGTCCTCCATGTTGTTTATGAGGCGGATTGCATCGTGAAACGAACCAATGGGGATATGGTTCCGATGGTGGTTTTACCGGTTAAACCTTCGTATCTTGATAATTATCATCAGATACTCTCCACCATTTCACCCGTGCCCTGTGAAACATCCTGGAAAAAACTTGAACCCACAGAGGTCGAAAACTGGATAGTTAATATGGGCATTGAGCGCATGCAAGTGAAATCCAATGAAGTGTTTAACCGATTGGCCCGCAACAAAGGTGGATGGGATGAAACCTGGATTCAGCTGATTACGAGGTCGTTCGGATTCGGAATCAATCAGGATTCTTTTGACAGGCTCGGTCAATCTATTCCGTTGGCAGCGATTCGGTCGACCGGTTCAAATCTGTTCCGGCTTGAAGCCATCCTGTATGGGCAATCCGACCTCATTCCTGTGCGAAAGACAGATCCCTATTCGCGGGCGCTGATGGTGGAATATGGATTTGTACGTAAAAAGTTTAACCTCGTTCCGCTGAATAATCCGGGATGGAAGTTTCTGAGAATGAGGCCGTCTAACTTTCCGACAGTCAGGATAGCTCAATTGGCCGCATTCCTGGCCGGGAACCCCGACCGGCTGGAATCGGTGCTTCGCGGAACGGGCATAGAAATGAATCTGAAATTGGATTACCCGGTATCGGCTTACTGGAAGTCACATTATGATTTTGGCAAGAAATGGGCCGGCCGGTTTACGGGATTTGGAGCCGAGACCATTAACCTTTTTCTGATTAATGCTGTTTTACCATTTCGTGCCAGCTATGCCAACCGCAATGGTGATACCGGAGCCTGGGAAAAATGGATGGAAATGCTCGAAAGTCTTCCTGCTGAAAACAACCGGATCACCCGTCTTTGGGCCGGTTATGGATACCGGGTGCCGAACGCTTTCTATTCCCAGGCCTTTCTTCATCTGTATACAAATTATTGCCACAACCGGCAATGCCTGACTTGCCACATTGGGCAATTCCTGATCCGGGGCAAGGGCAGCTGAGCGATTTTTATTACCTTTACGTAATGGTGCGATAAGGTGATTAAAGCCTTGGATTATAGTCCGCGAAACCTCAACTAAGGGCTTACGGTGGCACGGAATTTGTTTGCAGATTATTCTGTTTAGGCACGTTTCCCCCATGTGCTTTAACTGTTATTGGCTATGAAAACTAAATATCTCTGGCTGTTTTTTCCTTTTCTATCGGTCATCGGATGTGATCGCGAAGGATCAGTTGCTTCATCTATTAGTCTGATTAGCAGCTCGGAATGTAAGGGAAAGGGTTTGAAAGCAGTTGCTGACCATTCCTCCGATCAGGATTGTATCCAATACTCATGGGTGACAGGGGATACTTTGTCGGTCAAACATATAAATGCTGGATTTAATTGTTGCCCTGATGGTTTTCGGGTAGAACTCAAGGTTGTTGGTGATACCCTGGTCATCACTGAGGCTGAGAATTCCTCCATGTGTGATTGTAATTGTCTCTTCGACCTTAACTATAATTTGAC
>Ga0265292_1000466_pt1 | contig 57591 bp, 63 predicted proteins | sample Munlanlewell296A_FD_189080 | JGI IMG/M metagenome (GOLD analysis project Ga0265292, IMG submission 189080) | Leachate microbial communities from a municipal landfill in Southern Ontario, Canada - Leachate well 296A | ecosystem: Engineered > Solid waste > Landfill > Unclassified | place: Canada...
GCCAGACAGATGCCGACAACAAGTACATGAAACTCGAACCCTTCTCCTTTTTGCTGGCCGAACCAGTTCATGAAAAAACCATTCTTCAGGTGGTTCATATATGCGCATGCAGCCATTGCAGCTCCTATCCCTAGAGCAGAGGGCCTTGTAAGGAAACCGAATATGAGACCGAGAGAGCCGAAGAATTCGATGAACATCAAAAGAAGAGTCATCCAGAACGGAAAATGAAGGCCGGAAAAAATCTGGATTGTTTTTTCAAAGCCCGCTCCTCCAAACCATCCGAGCACCTTCTGACTGCCATGCGCGAACATAACTGCGCCAAGCGCAAGCCTTATAAATAATGGAGAAATGCTGTTGTCTGTCTTTAATATGGATTTAAACATCATTGCTATTTTTCCTTTGCCTTCTGATTTTTTATACTCTTTATAATATCACCTTTAGCTCTAATGTCAAATCCGGTTTATTCAGAAACTTGCTTTAAATTTTCACACGCATATTGATTGCCTTTTTCGCAGGCCTTCTTGAAATCGGCAGCAGCTTTTCTTATATAGGCAACGCCGCGGGAAAAGTATGCGTCGCCATAATTCGGCAGAATGCCAAGGGCCTTGTTATAGTCCTCAATAGCAGCATCCTGCTGCCCTTTTTTTGCATAGGCCACACCCCGGTTATGGTAGGCAGCGGCAAAATCAGGCTTTAGTAAAACAGCCTTTGTTTCGTCTTCAATGGCATCGCTGTACCGCCCTTTCTTATAATAGGCAAGGCCCCGCAGATGGTATATCTCGGCATCATTAATGTGCAGCTCTATGGCCTTGCTGTAATCCCTGATAGCCTCATCGAGTCTTTCTTTTTTGTAGTATGCCTGGCCGCGGTTATAGTAGGCCGCGGCAAAATCAGGATTTATTGAAAGGGCCTCGGAGTAATCTTTAATTGCGCTGTCAAACTCGGCGTCATTAAAATGGGCGTTCCCTTTATCAAGAGAGAGCTGAGGGTCAGCGCCTTGCGCTATGCGGGAGTTCCAGGCAACAATTAAATAAAATGATAAAAAAATAATTCCAAGGTTTTTCATGGGTAACTCCTTTAATCAATTTTACCAATCTGTTTTAAAACCGCCTTTAATAAAGAGGCGCTGTGGCTAAGCTGCACGTATGCCTCTTCCTTTGTCATGTCCCTGTTTTCTTTCCTTAGTTTATGCCCCAGCGTTCTCGATATATTGGCTATCCGGGCAATTTCCCTTGCAAGGTCTTCTTCAAGATGGTCAGGCCTCAGGTTAATCGGATATATGTTTTTTTCTATCAGGCTGATATTTTTCAGGACTTCATTTTCCACAGTCCCGTCATTGATGGAATGGTGTTTTTTATTAAAGGCGTCATAAGGGGTGTTATGTAATGGCTGGGATAAATCACCAATATAATGAGCACAGAAGGCAACATGATATTCAGGGTATTTGCCTGCCTTCACAGTCTTTTCATATTCACGCAGAGAGGCAATGATTGCTCCGTATAAATGTCCTTCGCTGTCAGTCGGGCTGTTGTACCTGCTTATCTGGGCAAGTACCGTCTCGGCCGTGACCAAAATATCTTTTTCATTATCGAAATAATGGTTGTTCCTTTCGATGAAATCCGCTTTTATCTTTGTGATGTCAGGGCCTGCGGCATTGTACCATCTGCTGTAACCCGCGGCCTTTGCTACTGCAAGATGTGTCTCGTCATGCCATCCGGAAGCATTGCTCAGGTTAAAAAAAAGGAACAGCGCCAGGGAAAAAATAATTGCTTTGACGCGCAGGTTTTTCATAGGCCTATTTTAACTAATCTCTCCCTTCTTCTTCCACTAATTGCCATTCTGCTAAGGCCTTAGCATCAGACAGGCTGAGAATAGTTTCTTAATCTTTCAGCATTAAACATTTTTAATTGTTTTATCATCTCTTCTTCTGACAGGACGCCAAGCTTGACAAGGGCCTCTCCAAAATATATGTAGTCATCTTTTTGTTCCTTGAGCAGTTCCTTAATCTGTGCTTCCGTTAAGAGGCCGTCTTCGACCGCTATCTCTCCGAATTTCTTTAATTCCTCTTCCTGCTTAACGAGAACTTTATCTATCTCTTCCTCTGTAAGCCAGCCCTTTTTCTTTGCAAGATGCCCTATCTTTGAATTATGCCTTATCTGCATAATCCTTGCCTTAATAGTATCTTCGAATGTTATAAGGCCCTTCTTGCGCAGGTATTGACCAAAGAGTATGTTTCTCATTTATATATCGCTCCGTTTCTTCAGGACAATTAATAATCTTATACCATAAATGCCGCTTTTTTAAACAGGAAATAATCTTTGCTCATATCTTAATGTCAGGCGGCAAGAGTGAGCGGATTGCCCGATGGCGATTAGAAGGACATCGCAAGAATTAGCATGAGCTTAATTGACTGACAATGCCGCCGCGCTTAAGCATATTCCTATAGTTGCCCTTGCAGCAATCGAGGATATATTTCAGGTAGGTTATGTTTTTCCATGTGGATTCAAGATAAAGGTCTTTTTCGATATTCCACCGCCTGCTGAAATGATGTCTCATGTATTTGGCTTCATATCCCATCTCTATTTCGAGTCTTTGCCTGATGAGTTCATAAAATCCAACTGTCTTCTCAAGAAAATCGTCCTCATGCGCATATCCCCGGACATTGCCTTCGTTGAATTCTTTAAAAAGGAAAAGCAGCCTTTCGAGGTATACGCGGTCTGACATCTGTCCAAGCAGGTCGGACATGAAAATAATTTTCCCCATTATCCTTTCCTCTTCGGATTCAAATGGTATAGCATCAATTTTTATGCTAAGGTTCGTAGCCGTCACAATGCGCCTGCATTTCTCATAATCACTCTCAGAGAACCCGTTTTCTCTGAAATAATCTTTCATGAATTGAATGCTGCGCTCCACATGAATTAATGTATACTTGGAGCCTGTGCCGTCATTATCGTCTTTTGCCTGGATGTAGCCTGTGTCGTGCAGCAATGCGCTGACTAAACCAAGCCCTATCGTCTCTCTGCTGAAAGTATATCCTTCTAAATAAAAACCATGGATGAGCCTTGCCATTGTGAGAAACACATCAGTGGTGTGCTTTAAATCATGGTAGCCGGTGTTGCATTCCCTGTAGCCCGGATATTTGCCTTTAAAGAGAATCGCTGTATCTGTAAAAACCTCTTTTAAGCCTGCAAAGTTATAAGAGGGAAGAATCATTGAGATGATATTCTTTACCTCTTTAAAGACGCATTCAGGCCTGTCAATATCGACAAGAAGCGCCATGTCAAACCTGTCATTTATTATTGCTTCTCTGCATCCCATGGATAGGATTCTCCTTTTGGTAGTCATTATGAAATCATAACAGGGCCTGTTGTGTCAAGAGTCATGATAACCCCTGGTGAATCAAAAAATCGTGCTATAATATAGCCGGTATGTTTACAGAGATTATTGACGGCCTTATAGCCTTAGTCAAAGGCAATTTGACAGTTTCTATTGCTGCCGGGTTGCTAATCCTTTTTATTGCCTACAGGAGCTTTAAATTTTTTTTTAAGGCCCTGGTTATCTTAGGTATTGCAGGGGTGGTGCTCTATCTGATATTAAGCATGGCTGCAACAGGGAGTGCCAGGAAGGAAACGCTTCATGAGAGGTCTTTGCCTGAAAATGTCACGTCATTGCACTTGAGGCTGTGAGCCGGTGAAGTTTTTTTTGAATTAATCCAATCCAACTGTTTTGCGGAACTTCTTCCACCCATCTTTTAAAAAATCTCTTGCTTTGTAGAGAGCTCCCTTTATGCCCTCACGAATCTTTTCCATGGATCCTTTAACTTCTTTTGTATCTTCTTTTGCCTTTTCCTTTATATGGCCGGCATCTTTTTTAATTTTTTCCTTCAAGTCCTTAGAGGCTTTTTTCGTTTTAGCTGCAGTCCCCTTAACATTCTTTTTGCTATGCTCTTTTTTTGTCTCTGCGGGCTTCTCCCCTGCAAATACAGGAGAGATTAAGGCGAAGATAAGGAAAAAGCACAGAATGGTTTTAGAGATTTTCATTTAAAATACCTTTGATATAATGATAAGACAATTATCAGGGTTTGTCCATTTTTAAAAATGAGAGGGGTGAGGAAGAAAATCCAGTAAGGTTTTATATCCGGTAGCATAACAAACACGATTCCACGTTCTCAAATGTTGCCGTCATATGAGGCGTGTGATATGCTTAAATTAACAATGAAAATTGACCTTAAAAAAGAACAGGAGGCAACGCTCGCAAGGCCTGTCAGAGCCTATGGAGTTCTGGCGAGGCTTTTGTTCCTGACAATGGATGTTTTCTACGGCAAAGAGCTGACTCTTGGCAAGGCGCGTCTCCTTGAAATCCTGGCCCGTGTTCCATATCAGGCATGGGAGATAAGGCAATACCACAGAATGGACACGCATTTTTCTGAAAAACCGGCTGTTGCTGAGGCTGAAGATATAATAGGCTGGGGACGAGAGGCACAGGACAATGAATTCTGGCACCTGCAGGTTGTAAACGAGAAGATTAAGCAGGAGGGCATAAGGCTTAACTGGTTCAAGGACACTTTTATTCCGCCTATTGCGGCATTCCAGTACAATATTTTCAGCGGGCTTCTGGCCCTGCTGGATATTCAGGCTGCATTCAGGCTGAATGCTGATTTTGAGGACCACGCAGAACATGAGTACATGTTATTCGTAAAAAAACATCCTGAGCTTGATGAGCAGCCTGCTGCCTCAGATGTGATAAAGGATTACGGCGATCTTAAGACATGGGGGGATGTGTTCCGCAGGGTGGCGCTCGATGAGAGAGACCACATGAATAACAGCCTTAAAAGATGCGGCAGAGAGGCAGAGGTGGTGTCTTATTTGAGCAAACAGGATTAGAAATCAGCTTTCTTTATCAAGACTTTTTATGCGCTATATCAAGGTCGAGTACAAATTGTTTGGCATGACCTTTAAAAAACTTTTTGACCTTATCCCATTTTATCTCTTTACCTTTCACATACTCAGGTTCAGGATTGGATTCTGCATCAGAAAAATATACAAGTGATTTCCCTATATGCAGGGGATTTATCCTCTCTTTCTTGAAACGGTTTATCATATGTTCAGCTATCTTGTGGAAAGGCACTTCCTGCAAGATAACATATAAGTCTATAAAATCCCTTTTTGTTCCCCGCTGGCTTATTGCTATGACTTTCATTGAGGCTATGTCAAGGATGCCTGCAACCGGCATCCCCTCATATAGGGCCGGATTTTCAAGAAAAGGATAAGCATATTTAAAAAGCGAAATCTTTAACTCTTCAACTTCAACTATTAAATATCCCTCTCCCTCAGAGATAATGCGGAAAGGACACCCTGTCTTTCTTATGCCTGAAATTACTGCTTCTGCATCAAACTCCATATCTGTGAAAAAATCCAGATCCACCGATATCCTGTGGCCTAAATGAAATGCCAGGGCAGTTCCGCCGGCAAGTACCGCATTATATTTTTTAAAAAGATTTTTCAGCTTGCGAAAAACTTTCCAGCCTTGTTCAGGAAAACATTCTTTATGCATTCCGGACTCCAAACCATTGAAGCCAGAAATTTCTGGTTTTTTCAGTGATGCTTCTGCTCAAGGTCAGCACATCTATGACGACCTGAAGCGTATATACTCTCTGCATCCATTCAACAGCATCCAAATCCCCGAATTCAAGGATTCTTTCTATGACATATCGGGCATTTTTTCTGAGGTGGATATTCTTAAGATTTGTGTCCCAGAAGAGTGAGCGGAAGCGTTCAGGCACAGCGAGGGTTTCTTTTTTATCAGAGATGATTTTTGCTACTTTTGGGTTGCTGACAGGACCGATATATTTATGGACCACCTTCTTGCCTTCCCTTTTTACAAGGTAGGCATATTCACCTTTGCCAATGGTCTTTGTGATTATGCTCATAGTGTATATTACCACACAATGTGTGATAAGTAAAAAGTAAACCCCTATTTTTGTCATTCCGGCTTGTCCGGAATCTTTCTTCGGAAGGACTCCCGACAAGCGGGAGTGACAGATAACTGGGCGAGCGAATAGGTCATTAGTTATGCAGAAATCAATAATGGAACTATAGGACTATTGCACTTCTGCGCTTCTGCACTATCCCCGTAGGGGATATGAGGAGGGATAAGGTTTTGATTTAGCGTCTTTCTTATTCATTCAACAATATTTTTCTCAAGCCCTTCTTTGGTTAAAAGCTCCCTGCAAAAATCATATTGCTCTTTAAGCACCTTAAACATTACTCCTTCTTTCACGCCTCCAAACAAGATACTCAGAACGCTTCTGCCTGAGTATTCGACTATTTCAAAGGTGTACTCAATGCCCTCCCTGTCGAGAACTGATTCTATTTTTTCCGCCTCGCTCAGCTTTGAAGCGACACATAGCGACTCAAGCTCTTTCCCCTCAAATTCCTCCGGCAGTTTACGCGGCATTAAAATTATCCTTTCCTTGCCTGCTGTCGTGCCTGATAAAGCCTTTCAGTGAATCCGCCTTCTTCAAGGAACTGTTTTTCGAGTTGCCGCAATTGCTGGTCAAGAAGGTAGTTTGCCTGATGGATCAGGCAGATTAAGGTGTTAGCAGCAATTTCAGGATTTTCTTTTTCAATATAGGTCTTATAAGTCATATACGACCTATTCTTTTCATAAGCAAGCTTTCGAATTGCCTGCGCCTGAGAATGGCCTTTCTCCCAGAGCAGCAACCCTTTCTGTCGCAGGAAATCGTTGTAGTCAAGAAGCAGTTCTTCAAGGCTTGCGCGTGCAACGCCGATGAGTTTCAGTTCGGTTTTTTTAGAAGTGCCTGAGGCCATGCTGCCCTCAGCGATATTTTGTTTTCCGCTTCGCGCTGCCTGCACCATCTGGTCATGCGTGCGCGAGCGCTTGTTGATAAACCTGTCACAGAATACAACTGTTGCATCATAGATGATTCCTGTGGTCTGGTAGGATTTCAGGTTGCGGTATCCGCCGTGAGGGGGGATTAAGGTTGGTTTTGGTTTCTTTTCATCCATTTACATATGTCCCATTTGTCCTATTAGTCTTCTGCGTCCTAACTGCATCATTCAGTGCAAGGCTGATCGCGCCATGCCAATCAATATAATCGCCCACTTTATCTTCAACAATTTTCAATTCTTTTTTTGAAGCCTGCCGCCCAAGTTCTTCTTCTGCGACATTCTGAACATCTTCAATATTTAATGAGTAAATGATTTTTGAGGGTTTCATAATTCAGCACCTCCTTATTCGTTTGGCTCGCTTTTTTAAGAAGCATAAATATTCTGATTATGCCATTCGATATATTCACGGGAAGGTTGATATCTTGAATCAGACGGCAGGATTAATTCCTTGCCGTGCATAGCGTAGTATTCCCTGCCGTTCTCGTATTCTTTCTTTATGCGTTTGCTCACCTCAACATGGAAATCAGAGGTTATAGTTAAGTATCCTTTATCAAAAAGCTTGTGTAAATCCGAGCGCAGCAATAGGCCATTATTCACTTTATGCGGGCCTGATTTCGCATAGGGTTTTATATGCGCAGCCTCCAATACAGGTAGTGTCCGTTCTTGTGTTATTGCACATCTTCTGTTGTAGAAATCTGTTACAAGAACTCTAAAAGCTCCCTGCCCTAAACGAGCATGTGTTAAATATTCAGCGCCATAAAGCGGGCTTTCTTCTGCGACTGCTTCAGCTTTCTCCATTTCTGTTTCATGCAGCTGTCTGTATCTAACAAGCCTCTCCTGAACCATTGTCCATAACGTCGCGCCTATTGGTTCATCCATGGTGTATGTTTTACCTTGAACAATGCTCGGGCTCCAGCTTGAAGGAGCAGAAATCCATTCTTCCCGTGGAAGGAAAAAAGGTTCAGCCAATATGATGCAGCCAATCGTAGGGTCAGGGTCAAAGCTACTCCGCTGGTGTCGCAAACGCATTATCATTGAATGAAAATTTTCAAAGGTCTCAGCGCCATTCTTTTGTTCAAAAGTTTCCCATGCTAAAGAAACAGGCAGGAAAGAGTGTCTTACAAAACGGCCGCCGCCTGCAATATAGTTGAGAGGTGAATGAAGCTTGAATAAAAACAATTCGCCAGGGTTAAGGCTTTTGAAAGCAGTCGCTCCGCCCGGCTGCCAGAAGTTTAGCTCATCAGGCAGCTGCCTCGATAAAAAATCAAACCATGAATTGTCAGTTACACCAACATAGAATTTCATATGTTTAAAATTTAATAGACAGAATGCTCCCTTTTATTTGTTCGCCGATGATTGTGGATGGGTTTGAGCGCATAAATTTACTCGTTTACCTTCATTTAGAAATCTCTTTCATATAACTTATAGCTTGGTCAATAAACGCAGAATGACCCTTGCATAAATTATAAAAATAATTTCTTGGGCCCTTATCGTATTCTCTTAAACTTACAATGATAGAAACTCTCACATATTCGTCTCTTTCTATATCATATAAATCTCTTAGACGTTCTAAGTGGTCGGATAGGCCTGTTCTGCCCAAAAGAAGAATCGCTCTTATTCGAACGGCATTATGTCTATTGTGATTCTCAATAACAGTCCATAGATAGTCTATTTCGTCGCCTTGTAAGCATTTGCAGGAAAAAAGATATTCTAACAGCCACATCTCCTGCCAATCATATATATTGAAGTCGCTCTTAAGAAACCGAATAATTCTGTCTCTAATCTTTTCGTTATCAGGAAAATTTTTCAGATAACTGATTATTGTATTAGATTCAAAAGGCATGTCCTGCAATAAGGTTAAGGCTCTGTCGAGTGCAATATCGTCCTTTAATTGGGATAGCCGATTAAGGCAAAACCTTAAATGTTTTGACGATGGAAAAGCATTCTTTATTGTGTCCTCATAAAATTTTCTAAGTGACTCAATCTCGATTAATTCTTTTTTCTCCTCTAATTTAGCCTCTACTTCATCTTCGATATCGCTAAATTCGATACGAATTGTTCCACCATATGGTAATTCAACATATGGGGTTTCGCTGGTGATTTCATCCGCAATCTCTTCTTTTAGAGCCTCCTTGACCTCATTAGTTATTTCTTCCATTCTTAGGGAAAGTTCATCGATAAACGATTTTACTTTGCCATCATAATAAACTGCTGTCTTTTTTGTTTGCACATTAAGATTCAATCGCCTCAGTTCTTCGACCAGGGTTTTTAAAGCTCTTCTGGCCTCTGGAATTGTTGAACAAGAAATTCTAATATCATCAACATATCTAAAATAATCAAAACCATGTCTTAGCATATACTTGTCAACTGAATCTAAATAAATATTTCCCAAAAAGTCGGTTGGCCAGAGCCCTTGAGGAATGCCCCTATTTATATTGGTTCTACGTTTCCATGACTTTAGTACTTCATAAATGCTATCACTAATTTCTCTGTCACATGAAAAACGGATCAGCATGTCTTTTAAAATGTTAAGGTCAATATGTTCAAAGAACCCAACGATATCCGTTACAACTAAGACTGTTTTCTTGGCAGCATAATTATCCCTCACCTTCTGTTCGAATTCATTCCAGAGGCTTTGTCTAAACATAAAGGAATCGTTCGGTTTTTCAGACAGTCTATGTGAAAATATGACCTTGTCGGTAGTTGGGATTATTTTCTTTTCGACTTCTGGAGCAATGACATCGACTAATGCCTGAAAGTAAATTCTGTCTTCTATTTTTGGTACAGAACCAGGCCTGAGTACAAAGTGGGGTTTTGGGACATCAATATCCCATAACTCGGATACTCTATATCCCTGCGCTATTTTTTCGCGAAGTTTTTTCAGGTTTTCTTCGAGATGTCGCTCATATATCTGGAACAAGTAAGATGACAAAATAAAATCAGTCTTTGAGTCATTTTTTACTCTTGCCCATGCTAAATCTAAATCAAGTTTATCTAAAAGATTCATTTTTAATTATTGAACTAACATATACTGTCTTCTGCCCGACACTTTGGAGACTAATTCAAATGCGATTCCCATAACGGCAAATCCTTTCAGGCCAAGAAATTTTCCGATAAGCCATGTTAAAAGTGAAAAACCTTTTACCATTGGAATCACCCCCTTGGTTGTTTTCCTTAAACGCTGTCTCCATTTTGTCGGCACCCAAAATATCGGGCACAAAACAGTATATGTGCACGCCGCCTACCCCTCTACCCAAGGATAAAAACCCTGCTCATCCGTAATCTTCAATCTCTCAACCATCCAATCTTCAATGACGTCTCTGACCTCGCCAATCATCTCAATATCCCATCTGATTTCATCCGCTGTCGGATTGAGTTCCTGAATGAGCTGATAGATAGCATTATCAACACTGTCCTGTCTTTTAATTTGTTCTGATGTTAATTCTTTCATGGATTACAGCTTTAGCTTTACCACAACAGCCTTGCAAAATCTCTCAATATCCGTAAGATTTCTTCTCCATACCTCGCGGACAATTTTTAGGTCAATCTTTTCATATTCGTGCACTATCCTGTTTCTAAAGCCTGTCATCTGAATCATCTTCTTTGACAGGGTTTTTGTAATAACTTTGTATTTGTCCAGTTTCTCGAAAATCCCTGCCTGCGTTTCAGGAGTTTCCCATCCTTTATCGCTGATTATATGGGCACCGATATCCATACATGCCTGTATTGCCTGAATAAGATTGAAAAGTATAATGCTCTGAAGGTCTCTGTCTTTCTTGAATAACTCAAGGCCCGGGTCTTTTTTGAGACGTATCTGTTTAAGATAAGTCTCTACATTCTCAAGTTTTCTCTGAATTAAGGGTTTATCTACCAATGCTCGCTCTCCTGAATCTATCGGCAACGGCTTTCAGGAAAACATCCTGTGCCGGCTTAAAGTCAAGATACTCGATAATCGTCTTTGTTGTAAACCTTACTCTGAGGTTTTGGTTTCTGTCAAAGAGTATCCTGCCTGTTTTTAGCACCTGATGCTTGAGAAAAGGAGATGCCGTGTTCATGATTACTATGTCCAAGGACCTGAGGGAAAAACCTGCTGATGCCGTGTAGTATTCCTTTTTAAGGAGAGAGTAGTTTATCTTTTTAAGTTTTGACTCATCGATAATTACTGCAATATCAATATCGCTTTCTCTATTCTCCCTTTCACGTGCAAAACTTCCAAAGATATAGAGGCTGGAGACCTCATCTCTCGCCTTGAAATATTTAATGATCCTCTTTATGTCTTTATCCCTATCCATTTTTTGAGCTTATGTTTTACCCTTCTCTCTGCAACCTCTTTTTGGGAGGGACACGTTTGGTTTTTCCTTTTTTGAATTCTACATTATCATCGGACTGCATATTGCGGGGTATTGCTGCGAGGTCGTGTTCTTCAGCGCCAACTGTATAGGTAATGGCGTCTTCTATTCCTTCAAATAATTTATAGAGCGCTAATAATCCTTCTTTTTCTTTATGGCTTGCCATTCTTAAAGTCCCAATATCCCTTCGGTTTCGAGTCGCAACGACTTTTTATCTTACCCGCATTTCGTAAAGCCGCAGTTATGGCAGACTGCACATCCGCCTTCGTGCTCAACAGCGCCTCCGCATTCAGGGCATGCGCCTATGAGCATGATGTCCTCCTTGTGGCCGTTGCCGTTTCCTTTTTTCCCGTCTGTCTTGTAGTTATCTATTGCCTTTGCAATTGCATCAGAGCATGAAAGTATCCGTCCTCCGTCAGCCCATGAAGGCTGGTGGCATGATATTCCCTTAAGCTGGTTAACGATCTCTTCGGGCTCTATGTTTGAACGGAATGCAAGCGACACAAGCCTCCCTATTGCCTCTGACTGGCTCGCAGCGCATCCTCCTGCCTTGCCCATTGACGTGAATAGCTCAAACAGATGGCCTTTTTCATCTTCATTTACTGTGATATATAAATGCCCGCAGCCTGTCTTCATAAGACGCGTAGCGCCCTTAATCATCTCAGGTCTTTTCCTCGGAACTATCTTTTGAACTATTTGACCTTCTTGAACTTTCGAACTGTCTTTTGTGGATTTTCCTGTTGAAAGCACCTGTTCTTCTCTTGAACCGTCCCTGTATACTGTAACTCCCTTGCACCCGGTTTTGTATGCCAGGCGGTATACCTCCTCAACATCCTTTGTTGTTGCATTATGAGAGAAGTTCACTGTCTTTGAAACTGCATTGTCAACATGTTTCTGGAAAGCTGCCTGCATGGCTATATGTTCCTCCGGTTTTATGTCGTGTGCAGTGACAAATACGGCCTTTACATCATCAGGGATTTCCTTGAATTCTTTTATGCTTCCCTTTTCTGCGATCTTCTCCATGAGTTCCCTGTTCCAGAACCCGCGTTCTTTGGCAACCATTTCAAATTGGGGGTTTACTTCTATAAGTTTTGTGCCTTCCATAACAGTCCTGACATAGGAGACTGCAAAGAGCGGCTCTATGCCTGATGAACAGCTTGCAATTATTGAGAGTGTGCCTGTCGGGGCAATTGTTGTTACTGTTGCATTTCTTACCTTTAGTTTTCCATCATAGATGCTTCCTTCATAATGCTGGAATACCCCGCGCTCTTCAGCCAGCGATGAGGTTGCTTTTTTGCCCTCGGCCTGTATGAATCCCATTACTTCTTCTGCAAGCTCTACGGCCCTGTCGGAATTGTAAGGGATCTGCATCTGTATGAGCATGTCCGCCCAGCCCATTACACCCAGGCCTATTTTCCTGTTTGCCTTTGTCATCTCGTCAATCTTTTTAATGGGATATTTGTTCGCGTCTATGACATTGTCGAGAAAGTGAACTCCCTTCCATGTAGTTTCCCTGAGCCTTTCCCAGTCTACCTCATTGCCTTTTACCATCTTTGCAAGATTTATTGATCCGAGATTGCATGATTCATATGGGAGCAGGGGCTGTTCGCCGCATGGATTTGTGGACTCTATCTCGCCGAGTTTTGGGGTCGGATTGGAGGCGTTTATCCTGTCTAAAAATACAATGCCGGGCTCGCCGTTTTTCCATGCGTGGTTGACTATGAGGTCAAAGACATCCCTTGCCTTAAGCCTTTGAGAAACTTTTTTGGTCCTTGGATTTATGAGGTCGTACTGCCTGTCTTCTTCAAGCGCGTTCATGAACTCCTCGGTTAATCCTACGGAGATATTAAAGTTGTTAAGCTTTGTCATCTCGTCCTTGCATGTTATGAAGCTCAGTATATCAGGATGGTCCACTCTCAAAAGTCCCATGTTGGCGCCTCTTCTTGTGCCGCCCTGCTTTACTGCCTCTGTTGCTGTATCAAATACTGTCATGAAGGATATCGGCCCTGATGAGACGCCTTTTGTAGAGCCTACGACATCGCCGTTTGGCCTGAGCCTCGAAAAACTGAATCCTGTGCCGCCGCCTGATTTATGTATTATTGCGGCATTTTTTACAGCATCAAATATTGACTCCATGGAGTCATCAATAGGGAGGACAAAACATGCGGAGAGCTGACCGAGTCTTCTCCCTGCATTCATCAGTGTCGGGCTGTTCGGGAGAAAATTAAGGGCTGTCATCATGTCATAGAAGGATACCCCTAATGCCTCTGCATCTGCCTCCGAGCTTCCGTAGTGGAGGTCTGCAGATGCTATGCTTCTGGCAACCCTTTTAAAAAGTTCATGAGGTGTCTCAACAATTTTTCCTTCCTCATTTTTTTTCAGGTATCGCTTTTCAAGAACCTTTAGTGCATTTGGAGTAAAACTGAGACCATTCACTGCCTTCATAAGTCCTCCCTTAAAATTTATCTATTATTTATTTATTTAATGTCTGCTAAAAAGAACTTTTAACTATTGCGCCTGAGCCCTTACTCTGCTCTGAGAAAAACACCATTTTGTTCGACAGAACCCTCAAAGAGGTCGGTACGACTCGCAACCGAGCTGATTCTCTGCCTTAGCTCTTCCATGGCATTTTCTTTTTCAATAGGACACATCTTTGTGCAGATATTAGGGCATTTCAGGCAGGCAAGCCAATCCCCAAAACCCTTACAAGCCTCCATCAATCAGCGCCTCCCACATATCAAGAGTTTGTGTTGTTAAATAAAGTTTTAGTAATTAAACCACAATATCTTGTATATGTCAAGGGAAAAGTGTGATTTTTATAACTGGCTGATTTACATGAGTTTTCTCTGTGAAATCGGTGTTAGGAGTTTGTTAGGGATTTTGTCTTATTTTTCAGGAAATTAATTATTAAAATGGGTTAAAATTAACAATGTCTGTTTCAGGCACTTTTGACAAGGCAAGGCATTTACTATTGCTGATATTGATGGTCTTTATCTGGCTTGTGCTGGGTATGGTTTATTTTGACCGGTTCATCCCGCCTTTTGGCCGCCTCGCCCCATGGCTGATGCCGTGGAAAGGGCTTTATGAAATTTCCGCATTAGCCGGCACAGAGGAGCGCCTTTCTATTATGCAGGGACTGCTTGATGCATCTACCAGGGTGTCGGATATTGCCTTTTTGATGATGATAATCTCCTTTACCATGTTTAGCGGTTATTTGACTTTTGTTTATCAGCAGAAACAAGGGAGGGCGCATGAGAACACTCTGCTCCTGATTAAGAACCAGGAGATTGCGCGGCGCAATGAATTTATCCGCTATATATCTGCCACCATCGGGCATGAATTTAAAAATAATCTTGGAAGAATAAAAAGAAGAATAGATCTGCTCCCTGACATTCAGCCTGATGTGAGGGCGCGTCTCGATGACAATATGGATAAGCTGTTTTCAGATATCGAGATATTCAAGAAAATCTCAGATGAGCGGGAATCGGTGCTTGTAGATTTTAAAAAGGTTGACTTAAAAGAAATGCTCGAGGGTATTGCAAGACAATACAGCGATCTGGCTGAAGTTGCTTTTCAGAGTGATATATACACGCACACCATTTTTGCCTCGCAAACTTTGTTGAAGACTGTATTTGAGAATATTATGGACAATGCAGTCAGGTATAAAAAACGTGAACAGGCCCGTGCACAGGTTTTGGTGGCATTTACTATGGATATTGACGGAAGACGCCGCTATGTTTCTCTATCTTTCAGAGATAAGGGAATCGGAATGGATGAGCAGCAGGCGGAGCAGTGTTTTTATAAAGGCAAGAGCGCTCACGAGGGATGGGGTGAGGGACTTTATTTTGCCAAATATGTTGTCGGGCTTCATGCCGGCAAGATAAGGGTTGGCAAGGAATATACCGTATCAGGGGCCGGCACAGAGATAATAATCAATCTTCCATTTGTTGAAGAGGCCCATGATGTTTAGAGTGCTCCTTGCCGATGATAATTACGAGGACAGGGAACTCCTTAAGCTGGAGATTCAGCGGGCCTTAGGCCGGGAAGAAACGGATTTAAGATTTTATGAGGCTGCCAGCATAAAACAGGCAGGAGAATTTCTGGAGACCCAGTCTTTTGACCTCATGACACTGGATATCGAGTTTGACCGTATGAATGAAGGCATTGACGCCCTGCCCGGGATATTCGAAAACTATCCAACCCTGAATATTATTATTATAAGCGGCAAGCTTAATAAGGCCGAGGTTTCTGAGCAGTTGTTCCGTTTTACAAAGGATAATATCTTAAAGGGGAAGCGCTGGGCAAGACACTTTGATGTTCTTGACAAGAAGGACAATAAAACAGAGGCCTTGCAGCGCGCTTATTCCTTTGCCTTTAAACAAAAGGAGGCTTCCGGCAATTTGCGGGACCTTTTCCTTCTTGCCGAGTCATACCTTGAGAAGGATGAGCTGGATAAATGCCTGGAGGTCTATCAAAAGATACAGAGCCTTGCTCCCGGAGAACTTGAGTCCGGTGAAAATATAAATATATTCAAGAAGGGCGTATCCATTGAGCAGGCAATTGATTATTACAGGAAGGGGGAGAAGGTTATTGCCTCTCTGCTTCTCGGCCACCATCTTGAAACACGGCTGAAGATATTTACCCGGAAGATGCTCGGCCGTTCTTTCCCCGGACTTCATGACTGTCTGAAGGAACTGGAGCGTTCGCACCGTTTCAGCCCGTTTAAGAGGGGTCTTTTTCAGCAGGTGCTCAGAACAAGAAACAAGGCCATTCACAGTCCGACAACTATTTCAGAAGAGGATTTTGATATGGCGGTAAAGGATCTGAAATTGCTTGAGGCTAAAATTTAATGAAGAGCGATTTTATAAAAAAATTTATTCTGCCGCCAGGGCCGATACTCGGACTGATACTTGCGGGGCTTCTTCTTCTTAGCGCAGTTCTTTATTACCGGGCTGTCAGGATACAGAGATTTCTTGAACCGGCGCTTGCTATTTCCCAGCCCAGGAATGAATTTGCCAGGAGCATTAACAGCCTGCTCTTAAAAGAGTTTGGGACAGAGGAAGTCAGGGGCATAAGATTTAAGACGGACTCTATTTTTGTTGAAGAGTCTTTGCTGTTTGACAACGGCAATAGCATGAAGGAGTCTGCATATACGATCCTGAAGAAGCTGGGGCATGTTTTTATGTCGGCCCTGAATGACAGTAATACAAGGGCTCATATCGATCTCATACTTGTCAGCGCCACATTCCCGGTTAATCCGGACACTAAACGTAACAGTAAGATGAGGATTGATATGCAGCGCAAGGCTGAGTTAATCCTGTATTCCATGTATAAGGCAGAACCTGAACTTGAGAAGGACTATGGGACATACCTTGCAGCCACTGCCCTGCCTGTCAGCGCTTCAGCCCAGGAAACAAGCTGGGTGGAATTCCGTATCATCCCTACTGAACTGGTGCATATAGAGATGTTGCTGAAATTAGGGAAATATACGCAGCGATAAAGAGTGAGCAGTGATAGTGAACAGTGTCAGAAAAAATTCATAAGCTGACACTAGCACTAACCACTTACACTTATTTTATTATCTCGGCAGTAAAGCTGAACAGCTCTGCATCCTTCCACGCATCTTTTGGCAGCCCTGCCTTAAGGGATAGTTGTTCAAGGAATGTTTTTGTGTCCCATCCGAATTCCGTTGGAACCTGTGGCAGGAGCAACCCGCTGTTCTGTCCCTTTACAAGAAAGAGCCCGTGTTTCCCTATCTCTATCCGGCTTATACCCTTTAATGGCTCGAATGGTGAGAGTATGGAAATCTCAACTTCCATATCTTTCAGTTCTTCCCTGGTCATCTGCGGGAACCGCGGGTCTTTGGAAGATGCAGAAACAGCATTCATGATTACAGACCTGTACAAAGGCATCACAGGCTGTAAATTGCCGATGCAGCCCCGCAGGTTGTTGTTTCTTTTTATTGTGACAAAGGTGGCGCCATTTGCCGCAAGTTTCGGATTCTTTATTTCAACTTCAGGGGTTTTGCCATTAGTTACATAATTAATAATCGTATCCTTTGCCAGTGAAAGGAGTTGCTCTTTTTCCTCTTTTGTGAGCAGGCTTTTGTAAAGCCCTATTGCTGCATATCCGACAACACGGCTTTTGTCACCGGTAACATCTCCTGAATTTGCGTATTTAAAAAGCAGGCCGTTTGTAGCGCCCAGGCCTTTTGCAACAGCCATTGCGAACAATACCGGATAGCCTCCGCACATCTCGCCTTCGCCCGTCATAAGATATCTTTCGACATCTTCGAGAGACATCCTTTCTATTGCAGCTGTTATCTTTTTATCCTTCAACAGGGCAGTATTATAGTCGTGATAATGAGAAAGGTCAGTGCTTGCAATGATGATTGTCTTTTCGTCTTTCCTGAGTATCTCTGCCAGTTTATCTCTAAGAAATTCAAAAGACTCTCGTGTCGGAGAACCGACAAGTATGGGCACTAGCTTAAAGTCCTTCAAGACCTGCTGCAGGAACGGCAGCTGTACTTCGAGAGAATGTTCTTTCTCGAATGCCCGGGGATTAAAACTTACATTTGCCTTTTCATTTATCAGGGACCTGGCAATCCTTTCGTTAATCTTTATATTTCCGAGAGGTGTTTTCATGCTTCCCTTTGTATAAACAGATATGCCGGTAAATGAAGCATAATGGCTTGGGCCTATAAGTATTATTGTCTTAATATCTCTGCCCGCAAGATGTTTGTATGCGTATGCTGCAACCTGGCCTGAAAACTGGTAACCTGCATGCGGAGATATCAGGGCGATGAGTTTTCCGTCAACCGGCTGCTTTTCTGCACCAGTAATAAAACCATTGACCATCTCTTTCAGGGTTTTGCCGTCAGCAGGATAAAATGCTCCTGCAACAGAAGGCTCTTTTATATCTTCTTTGCAGCCAAGAAAGACAGTGAATAGTAGACAGTAAACAGTAGTCAGTAAATAAAAAACTTGGAACTTGAAACTTGGAACTTGAAACTTTTTAAACTTCATCTTTCTTTCTCCAGAACATTGCCTCTTTTTCTTTCTGTTCTTTTTTGGCATTAATTTTTTTACCGGTTATCTTTCTGCCTAAAAGACTCAGAAGCCCACCTAAAAGAAAAAATCCGAGAAAATCTCTTCGTGTCATAACTTCTCCGATATCCTGTTTATCCCCATATTTCTAACTCCATCTGCCGGGAATATTTACACCGCAGAACCTGCACTTCCCGCCCAATATATTGTTTTGCTTGACAAAATAACCTGTTCTCTCAATAAGAAGGCTTTTACACTTATGGCAGTATGTGTTTTCAGCTTCACTCCTTATATTGCCACTATAAACATATTTTAGTCCAACCTCCATGGCTGTATTCCTTGCATCCCTTATTGTCTCAGGAGGAGTCGGGGGCAAGTCCTTTAATTTATAATATGGAAAGAATCTTGAGAAATGCAAAGGCACATCAGGCCCGAGATTTTTTACTATCCACCGGCACATCTCTTTTATCTTTTTCATGTCGTCGTTGAGAGTCGGGATAACAAGGTTTGTTATCTCAAGCCATACGCCTTCATCCTTAAGCACAACTAATGAATCCAGGACAGGCTTCAGCCTGCCGCCGCATATCCTGCTGTAGAAATCCTCTGTGAATGCCTTTAGGTCCACATCAGCAGCATCCATATATTTTGAAAGTTCCCTTAACGGTTTTTCCTTTATATAGCCGCAAGAGTGCATGGTGTTCTTAATGTTAAACCGCTTTGCGATCCGGGCAGTGTCATACATATATTCATAGAAAACTGTAGGCTCTGTATATGTATATGTCACTGACCTGCATCCGTAAAACATTGCCTGCCTTACAACGTCATCAGGAGATAAATTGATATAATCTGTTTCTTCAGGTTTTGCCTGAGATATCTGCCAGTTCTGGCAGAATTTACATCCCAGGACGCACCCTGCGGTTGCTATTGAAAAAGCGGTTGTTGCAGGAAGGAAATGGAAGAAGGGTTTTTTTTCGATGGGGTCTATTGCTACTGAACAGGGCTTTCCATAGACAAGGCTGTAGAGAACTCCTTCTTTATTTATCCTTGTCCTGCACCCCCCGATTTGATACTCATCAAGTACGCATTCGGTTGGGCAGAGCTCGCACTGAACTTTCTTGCCCATGCCTTATTATAAAACAAAATTGGACGCGGGGGCTGAAATTTTATGAGCTTAAAGGCAGGGCATAGTATTCGAGCGGTTTTATTTTGCCGATAGTCCTTAAGTAGCGGTTAAGGAAAATAAAGAGGCAAAATACCTCGCAGGCCGAAGGCCGAGAATGAGCGAGGGTACTATGCCTTGCCTCATCGTGAAAGGCGTTGCCGGAAAATATCACGGGAAAGCGAAACCGGTAATGCCTTTCATCCCCCTCACTCCTTTTCCTTCCAATACATTCCCTTATGCATACTCAACCCCTTTTTTGAGATTACCTTTTCATAATAAATCCGCCTCTCCAGATAACCTTCAATCTCAGGCATAAAATACTCTGAGAGCACATTGTATGAAAGGATGAGTACAGTTAGGACTGTGGCCAGTGTTGCCAGAATCTTAAATTTTTTCTTATCTGTCATAAATATCCTTTAACCAACCCCTAATCGCTAACCACTATCCCCTGCCTTTATAGCATCTGTTGCACCTGATGCATTCAGATATCAGAGGCATCGGCTTGTTCCCCATCGGGCAGTCATTCCTGCTTGGATAACCTTTATCTTTTCTCGATAGCATTCCGGTTAATGCCGCAACAGGGCAGAGATACCTGCACCAGAACCTTTCAACCTTCAGATTTGCAAGAAGCGTTATCACAACCAGAGACCACGCCAGATAATTTCCGTGAAAAGAAAAGAGCGTGACATAAGTTTCATAGTTCCCGAATTCTACCCTTCTGCTTATGAATACTATAACCGCTGCTGCTCCCAATAAAACATATTTCAAATCTCTCCACCTGTCATCTGTTTCAACAGGGATATCCCATTTTTTGAATGGCAGTCTTCCGATGAATTCAGACAGCGCTCCGAAAGGGCATAACCATCCGCAGTAAAACCTTCCTGCAATGATTATTGAGATAATTGTGCTTGCAAGGATGATAACCCATAGCATTGAAGATGACGGCCTTAGAAGAACGAGATTGAATACATGCAGAATAGAAAAAGGGCTTGAAAGATATAACCCAATGACAGGGATGCTCAGGACAAGGCTGAGGTCTCTTGCCCTGAGAAAGCTCTTTGATTTTCTTGTAATAAAATAAAATACGATAGCCGGAGAAAAAAGCAGAAGGTACGTAATCCAGCCTGTGCCGTGTGCTTTCTTTGCCTCTTCGGGTTTCACAGGTATTTTAAGTACGTCTGATGCAACTATCCTTGAAGACTCTTTTATGGTCTTTGCCATTGCCTCAACACTGACTGTTGCCCTGCTTATGCCGTCTATGTCTTTGTCCAATTCAAAAGAATCATTAATGCTTTTCCCGATAAAGTGCCGGAGATATTCCTGAGATTCCATATAATGGACATAATTTTTTGTCTCTTTATGGTCGAGGATCTTTATCCCTGCAATCTTTCCATCAGGATTCAATGCAAGTAAGATTTTTATCGGGCCTGCATATCCCCTGATTGAGGGGACAACATCATATGTATTAAAGGCTGTAATGCCTTCACCTGATTGATAATGAGGAGGATTGGTTTTTTTCTCCGGGAACTCTATGCCGGGGGCAATTTCTTTGAGATATATCCTCTCATCAGCCTTTTTTTCAGGCAGAAATACCTGCATGCTGTATCCGGCAATGGCTGATGCAATCACTGTTATCAGTAAAATTATTTTAAGATTTTTCATGGCTTATTGATAGAAGCAGAATAAAAGATACCCCCTTTATTAATGCCAGAAACAGGAGGGTATTTTGAACCCCTGCTAAAGGCATCATAAATATTGCTGTCAGAAATGCGCCGAGAAAAGAGCCTGTAAGGTCTATTGCGTAAAGCCTTCCCGCAACTCCGGTTGAGTCCTGCTCTTTTATGCAGAGATTTGCCGCTGCAAACTGCATTCCGCCAAGCATGCCGCATAGAAAGCTTAACACATAAAAAAGAATCTCCTGCTTAAAAAGCACGGGGGCAGAAATAAAAAGAATGATTGCTGCAATCTCGAGGAGGCGAAGCCATCCCAGAGGCCTCTGAATGCCTTTTGTGATATGGGCTCCGAAGGCCATCCCCAGCATGAAGACTGCGGTGAGAAGGCCTATCATCTCATAAACGTATCCAAATGACGCCTGATATGCAAGGAGTATTAGCATGGAAAATGCCATTACTGAATATCCTGTTGTAAACATTGAGTAATAGACAGCCTGTTTTTTCTTCCAAAGGATGGCCGCAATAATAATGAATGCTGCCATAAGCACGAGGATTATCTGTTGGTTTTCTATATCGAGCAGCCAGTTCAGTATTCCCCCTCCATAAACTTCGGACCAGAGCATAAGGTTATAAAGGTAGGCAACAGGTTCCATATCTGTATTTATTGCATTAATTTTTTCAAGTCTTTCTCTGACAAGGCTTACCTTTAAAGGGGAAAAGGCATCAACAAGAATATAAGGCTGAAAATAGCTGGTCTCAATGGCCCTTTTATAAAACCTTTCACTGAGTGTCTGCGGGTTTGTGTCAAAGGGCCTGCCTGAGGAAAAGATATACCCGTACTCTTCTGAAGAAAGTTTTGCGTAGCTGAAGACATTCTTAAGTGAATTGTATATAGAACCGTTTGCCATCTGCATTTTCCTGCCTATGTAGCCGTATGATGTTGGAAGGGTGAGACAAAATATGCCGTTTTCTTTAAGCGCTGTTTTTGCCTCTTTAAAAAAGCCGGTTGTATAGAATCTGTTTATGTTTGCTGTGGCAGGCTCAGGCAGGTTCAGGATAACAAGGTCATAGGCAGGGGTTCGCAATGCCTTTATGAATTTCCTTGCATCCTCTGTTATTATCCTGACTGGTTTATTATTCAGCAACTCCCTGTCTTTTTCGCTTAGAAGCCTGACAGAGACGTCAATAATCTTCGGGTCCATCTCCACGAAGTCTATTCCGGAGACAGGATATTTTAAGAGTTCCCCTATTACCGAAGGGGAGCCTCCGACAACCAGTATGCGGGAAGGGGAGGGATGGACAGCCATTGGCAGATGGGCCCTGAGTTCTTCTGTCTGGGTGTCAGGATATGAGAACTGAAACCTGCCTGAGGCATATACATTGAACTGTTCACCGAGCTTTAATACAGTAATCTCACCGTATCTTGACTCGATTCTTTCCGTGAGATGCAGCCCCTTCACCTGCGGGGTAGTGTTAATATCCCTGAACCCGAAATAAAAAATCACCGGCACCAGAAGCAGGGCGACAAGATATTTTTTTCTAAGGAGGTATGCAGCTATCGAAAGATTCATAATGCTTATAGTTGCCGCCAGGGCAAAAGAATCCACTTTTCCCGAGAGCAGTAAGGTGAACACGATACCGCCGATGAAAGCGCCTGCTGCCTCAAGGCTGTATGTCTTTGCGGCCTCTCCGCCTGAGTGAGAAACAGCAAGAGGAAACTGTAATCCTATAACAAAGCACAGGGGCAAAAGGGAAATGACAGTGGCGATTATCGTAGTTGTCAGAGGTATTGTTTCTCCGAACTCAAAGGGAAGGGAGGGCCTTATCAGATTTATCAAAAGGATTGCAGGCTGTGACAGGAGGCCAACAACAAGAAATGAAACTGCGAAGGCATGTTTATATTTTATCCTGTGCCCTGCATAGCTTCCCATGCCCACAGCAGTAAGCCAGACAGAAAGTGTTATCCCGATATCAAGTTCATTTCCTGAAAAAACAGCAAGGAGCTGCCGCAGGCTTATTATCTGCAAAAGTATGGAACTTAGCCCCATTGTGATTATGGGAAGTCTGCGCGTGTTCATGAGGTTATTGTTTAATCTTTGAGAGGTTTTTGCAAGTCTTTAAAAATGCTCTTCTGGATTTTTGTGCTTTTGCACTTTTGCACTGACCCCTTGACCCCTCGAACCCTTGACCCCTGCCTTTCATACTTCCTCACTTGCGGACTATGGAACTTTTAAACTTTTGAACGAGACATCAAGCTCAAAGACCTGCGTCCCGATATCTTTCCAAAAACTGCTGCGGCGTTAATATCCTGATACCCATGTATTCCTTTATGTCATGGAAATCCCCATCGCCTGTTATAACAACATCTGCCTTTAATGCGACAGCGCATTCGATAAACTTATCATCGTCAGGGTCATTTTTAACAATTTTTATCTTTGGCGTTTTCGCAGTAAACAGGATATTGAAACCCCTTGAGAAAAGGGACAGCAATTCTTCAAGTTCGTGTTCGTCTTTCAGGCCGATTCTTTGAAGCACATCAATATATTCATCAAGGACAGCATTAGACAGGCAGAGGGTTATTTTCTCTTTCTTCCACAGGTCTATAATCTTCTTGGGGTTCCCGCCGAAAAAAGATGAGACAAAGATATTTGTATCAATAACAACCTTCATCCTTTTTTGCGCGATGTCTTTATAGCCTTGTTTATCGTTGCAGGCGTCACGCCTTTTGATTCCAATTTCCTGCCGATTCTGTTCCACAGGTCGTCAATGTATGCGCCTATATCGCGTTCTTTAATATATTTTTCTATAAGCTCTCTTACCATCTCGCTTGTAGTCTTGCCTTCAATCCTGGCAAGTTTGCTGAGCCTGTTCTTGACCTCGTCATCTATCCTTATAATCATCTGAGTTGACATGGTTTTCCCTCCAATATGTTTTGTATATATCGTATATCACATATATACGCCTTGTCAATTCCTTGTGCGCGAATATCCTGATTGACTTGATTGCCTGCTGACTTGCTAACTTGCGGACTATGGAATTTTTAAACTTTTGAGCCTTGAGACATCAAGATCAAAAACCTGACCCTGCTGACCCCCTAACATTGCCTCGGCAATGCCGATAATCTCGCCATGCTCGAAAGAGTTGAGCAGTTCAGGTACGTTTTCCATTACGAAAATCGAAGCCCCTGAACGTTCGACTACTTCCATATATGGTCGCCACAGTTCCTTCCTCTGATCACCGTTACGGTTTTTGTTCAGGAGACTGAACCCCTGACAAGGTGGCCCGCCGATTACGACATCGGCCTTGGGTATTCTCGTATGAGGGTCGTCGAGAATGCCGACTATATCGCCGCCGATGCAACGATCATTGAAATTGGCATTGTAGGTTCTATCGGCATAATCATTGAAGTCGTTTGCCCACACCGTCTGAAAAATATGGCCCGTCAGTTTGGTAAAGCCAAGTGTCATGCCACCAGCGCCTGCAAACAGGTCAATCAGTTTGGGACGGACTTTCCCATCCTCCAAAAGATCGCCTTCGGTACGAGCACGGTAAATGCTTTCTTCCTCGGCGATAAAGGATAGTTTATCTTTAAATTTTCCGTAACGTTTCATTTAAAACTTAATAAATGATCCCTATACTGATTAAAAGCACCTCTAATCTTAGACCACTTTTCACCAAAATCGTCTTGATCGTATTTTCTCTTTATGTGTTCAAGAACTTCATCACAAATAAAAAAAGATTTAATTGCATCAGGGTGAAATTGAACACCTTGAGTTTTAATGTCATTTTTTTCCTTTACAGAAGGATGCTCAGAATAAACGATCTTCAGTGGGTTAATATAGCTCGATTTTTTCTTGTAACTTCTTTTTGAAGTCATAGCATCAAACGCGTCCGAAATACCAATTATCCAGACCTCTTCAGAAAGCTTTTTATTGGGCGGCAATTCCGGGTATCCCTTAGAGCCAGTTAGAGGTTCTTTATACCAAGCATGATGATACTTGATAATATCCATCTCATTATCTTGCAGCTTAATAGCTTTAAGAATATTTTCACCTACGAGAGGATGGGTTTGCATGAGCATTTTCTCTTCTTTTGTTAATAAATCAGGTTTCATCAATATTTTTGCAGGTATTGCAATCTTTCCTATATCATGGAGAAGCCCTGCGTGTCGGATGCTGCGCAAATTGTTTTCCATATCACCATTTAGGGCCATATTTCTAAACATTTTATTTTCGATTGCAGATTTCAATATACTTGAAGCTAATTCAGACACGTTTTCTGAATGGTATTTTGTATATGAATCTCTTGAATCGAGGGCATGAATTAATGTATTAACTGTGTTTTTATACATATCTCTACTCTCGTCTCTGAGGCGATTGTGTTCTTTATAAATAAAGACCCGATCCGCTATTTTTTTTGTTATTCTTCTGACGTCTTCATTATTGAAACTTTTATCGAGAAATTCTGTGCCCCCATATCTCATGGCTTCTTTTGCGTGTTTAAAATCATGTGCAAGGGCTGTCACTACTATTGCTTCAATACTGCTCTTTGATTCATACATTTTTTTTAGAAGAGCAATGCCGTCCAGTTTACTCCCTTCAAGAATAATATCCATAAAAATTATGTCATGATTAAACTTTTCAAATTTACTAAGTGCTTCTTTGTCTGACGTTGCCTTGTCAATCTTGATGGTGTAATCCTTTTCGCTTTTAATTGCATGTAATATTTTCTCCATATCATTACACTGCTGCGGCTCATCATCAACAATTAGAATGTTTATAGATTCCATTCAGGTTTCCCCTCCTTATTTCAATCCTTTGATAGATTAATAGTAACTTTTGTGCCTTTGTGTCGCTCGCTTTCTATTTCAACAGCACCGCCATACTGGCTTTCAATTATATTTTTCACTATTGCAAGTCCCAGCCCCATACCTTTCCCTTTCTTTAGGCTGAAAAAAGGCTCAAACACTTTTTTGAGATTATCTCTTGAAATGCCGATACCTGTATCAGATATTTCAATGCTTATGTGGTTGTTCTTCAATTTTGATGTGACCCTTATGTCTCCGCCATTCGGCATAGCATCAATGGAATTGTTAATTATATTAGTAAAAACCCTTCGTAGTTGGTCGCTATTAGCAAAATATATCAGGTTCCTCGCGAAGTCTTTCTTTACCTTGATATTCTTTCCACTTTCAAAAGGCTTAAGGCTTTCTTCGAGAACATCATTAATATCCATATTACTCTTATCCAGCTCTTTTGCATAAGCATAATCCATTAAATCATTCACGATATCCATACAATGCTTGACACTTTTTATTATAATATCCAATTCTTGCTTTGATTTTGCTTTTAATTTGTCACAAGTGTCAGCATCAATTATTTCTATGTTTTCTTTTATAAATTCTGCATTGGTCATTACAGGTCGTAAAGCATTCTTGATGTCATGCGCAATGGCAGTTGATATATTTCCGATAATAAGCATTTTCTCTTCATATGTTAATAGGTTTGCTTTTAACAAAGCTCTCTTGATAGTAAATTTAAGGTTTTTTGAACTTACAGGCTTTTCAAGGTAGTTAAATATTCCAAGTTTAACAGCCTCATCAACATTTATTAAATCATGATGACCTGTGAGAATTATAACTTTAACATGACTGAAAGTTTTTTTAATTTCCTCTACTAATTTTTTCCCGTCATAATCAGGAAGTTTCAGATCAACAATAGCAACATTAATAGACGCATCACTGTTTAACAGTTTTATTGCCTCGTTGCCATTTTCAACATGATATATATCTATGTTCTCCTTTTTTAGAATATTCTTAACACTTTCAGCAAAATCTTTATTATCCTCAATCAACAATACCTTATTCATTTCTTTTTGCCCTTCTTTATGATATCAATAATATCCTTTAACCTGTTGAACTCAAATGGTTTCTCTAAGAAAGTAAGTGAAGGCAATTCTCTTGCCCGTTGCACTTTTTCCTCTTTTGAATATGCAGACATTAAAATAATATTTATATGTGGTTTTATTTTTTTCATCTTCTGAAATATATCTATTCCGCTTAAATCCTTATCCTTCAGCACTATATCGAGAAGTATCAGATCATAGAAACTCTCGTACACCTTTTTTACTGCATCTTCCCCGAATATACATGAATCAACCTTGACGCCAATCTTTGTTAATCTGTTGCATAAAGCTTCATTAAAATCCTCATTATCATCTACTACAAGTATTTTTACAGTAATATCGCTTTTCACTCCTTCAGTGACACTTTTTTTTATTGCTTCATGCTTTTTATCTTTGGAACCTGGGTCCTGTGATGACAGCGAATGATTTATGGCTGAAATATATAGCGGATTAAAGAACTTACTTCTCACATCGGAAAGGGGAATAAGTGTTTTATTTAAAAGCTTCATTTTATTGTAAATCAATTTTTGAGAATACATATCAACCTCTCTTTCTATGAAGTTGGAATTGTTATTGCAAAACATGTTCCTTTGCTAACTTTAGTGTTTGCTTTGTCAAGACAAATTTCACCATTATGCTTTTTAATGATATTTTTGGCAATTGATAAGCCAATACCCCAGCCTTTGCCTTTTTCTTTTGTTGTAACAAATGGATCAAATATAGTTGCAAATAAGTCTTCTGCTATCCCCTGCCCATTATCCTGCCATGTTATTGATAGTTTGTTAGCGTCTTGCTGAGCACATATGATAATTTCAGCATTGTCCTTTTTTTGCGCTAATGCATCTACAGAATTGAGGAATAATATATTAAATACCCGCATTAAATGATTTTCATCTGCACTGATTTGTATAAGTTCCTTGCTGATTTGGGATTTAAGTTTGATTCCTTTCATGTCGGCTACTGACTTGAATTCATCAATAACCTTTTTCAATAATTCCCTTGATGATATAATTTGAAATTCCATATGCATACCTGTTGAAGCATCATGTATATCTTTAATTTCTCTATCCATTTGCTTAAGTACTCGTAAGCACTTACGAAATCTTATATTATCTTCATTGGTAATGATGGGGTTGCATGTTTCATAAAGGTCTTCCATATCAAGTTGCAAGGTACCTATATCACCCTTAACTGTGTGCGCCAGGAAACCGGCAACGCCGCCAATAGCAGCTAACCTTTCATTTTTGATTGTATCAGCCTCTAATTTTATGAGCTCTCTCATATCTCTTGCGACACCTACTACTCCTATTATCTCATGCTTATCGTCATATATTAAGGAAGCTGATAAACTAATAGGTATAATATTCCCGGATTTTGCTTTAAAATTTGTCATATAGTTAAAAATTCTTTTACCATCTGAGCTTTCAAGCCCTGTCATCACAGCTTTTGCAATTACATACCCATTTACCCCGATGTTATTACAATATATTTGCTTGCAACTTAAAGTTCTAAATTCTGCTTCATTATAGCCTAGTAAATTTATTGCTCCCTTATTACAGGTTTGCATGTTACCTTTTTTATCAGTAACTATAATTGAATCAGCTGAGCTTTCAATGATTTTCTGTCCATAACTTTGTTCATTAATAATTATCTGCAGCTTCTCTTTTTCAGAAATATCCAAAAGAGTCTCAACTGCTCCAATAGTCTCTCCTCGCTCATCTTTTAATGGTGAAGCTGTTACCTGATATATCTTATTATCCGGCCACTCCTCTTTGCGGTCGCAAGTTTTATTTTCTTTCATAGCTATATCGGAAATGCATTCATGACAAACCTGATCTCTTTTTCTAAATATATTGTAGCAAAGAGCACCACATCCGCAAGGTATTTCTTTCCCCAACATTATTTGATAATATTCATTAAATTTACTGTTTACCCAAAGTATTTCATGTTTGTTATTGATTGTAAAAATGTATTCCCCTATGTTATTCAATATTGCATTTTTTTCATTCGATGCTCTGTGATATTGATTTATTATTTCGAAGGTTCTTTTTCTGTCTGCATGTAGAACAATAGAAATTAAAAAAATACCTCCGATAAAAAACAATTTCGGCATAATCTTTCTGCCCATGATCATAAGGAATGATAGATTAGTTTCCTTTGTGATATAGCTAATACAAAATGTTGATATGATTAACAGCATTAAAATAAATAAGCATTTAATGATTTCATTGTAAATATTATATTTCTCTTTAAAGGATGCCATTAAAATAGGAACTGCAAAAAATAAATATAAAGATGAATCAATCTTTAATGTTGCAATATATATCAATGTAAAGATAGTTATATCTACTAATGATTGCATATTAATAATGCGGTCACTAAAAGAAAGGGATTTATCTTTTGAAGTATATAAATAAATAATTCGAATGAAAAAAATTAAAACATAAATAATGTAAAATAAAGCAGAACTTACATATAGATTAAATAAAATCTTATCGTTAAACACAAAGAATCTGGCAATGATGGCAAAAATAATTATTAGTCTAATAACATTAAAAAATGTCAAATAAAATTTCTTAGACACCATATGTAGTCTATTTATACCAGATATGTCATAATCCGGTTTTCGTGATGAGTTCCACAAATTAAATATTGTATCTTTCAGTTCTTTAATATGAATTAACATTATGACTCCACCCTTGATGTGTAAATAGTTTCAGGGTCATTTTTTCTAATGGGCATAGCAAACGGGGTCTGGTCTTGAAATATTAGTTTTAACGCAGAAGTTCCAAAACCGATTTGGGCTCATCCTTGCTTTTTTGCATTTATCTTTCAGAAACATTTCACATCCCCCAACCACTTCCTTTAAAATCTTATCCTTCCCCTGTCGCTGTCCACAAGAGAGGCTCATTTTCCCGCCGTCTCTTTTGTTCGTGCCTCTTGACTGCTGCTAAGCAGCGGCAACTGTACAGATTGATGCGTTAATCGATCATACAGGGTTTCCCCCGTTAGTTCAGCATAGCGATTCTCAAGACGTTCTCTAAGCCCGAAGAGTCGCTTCTCGGCTGTTCTGACCAACTGGCTAAAAGTGGTCACCTGAATTCGAGCTTTTTCCGGTTGCTCGCCAATACGACGGACAGGCTCGACTTTCTCGCTCCGCTTATAGCCGACAACAAACGCCTTAATGTAAGGGTTGCCGTCCAAGTGTCCTGAACTTAAAAGGTCTTCGACATAATTTGCTGCCTGATTGACGTTATCTCGATCTATTGTGGTACGGCCTTTTTTTAACTCGATTAGGAGTATATCTCGCAATCCGACAAGCCCGCCACCATCTTCAAACTGTTCGGTTGCCACTCCGGAAATCGTTGCATCCTCAAGGATGAGAATGTCCGGGCGTTTACGGGGATTAAGGAATTCATCACTTTGAACAGTCTTCCCGAACAACTGCATCATGGCGGTAGAGAGAGACTTGTTGGACGTATACTCAGGAGAATCAAACTCAGGGCCGAACAGCCATCTTGCCTGCGTGACCAAAGGATGCAGCGTGTGCAGCTCATCAACATCCGGATCGTCATGAAGCCGCGATATGGCCTCTATGACATTGATCCTTTGATCAAGCTCATCCAAAACGGTCATGGCATCCCGCACCGTCCACTCTCCGAGCAAACGGTCGAGGGCTCCAATATCTTCTTCATGCAACTTGGAGAGTTTCTCCAGAAGCGATGCACCGCTCCGTGATTTTTCCAGATTGATGATTACCTGAACAGCAGTAGCCACTATGCCTGGGGATATGAGAGGCTGTTGCTCCACCAATTTCTCTAAGAATTCATTAACCTCAAGCTTTCCTATCGGGCGAAGCGATTCATAGTCAGTTTTGTTTTGCGCAATTGCGGTTTCTTTGGTTTCCTGAATGCGTTCCTTAGAGACTTTTAAGAGCATTTCCTCGACGTAAATAGTGACCTTCTCGAAGAGAACGTCCACCAGCTCGGATTTGCGAAAACCTGTCCAGTCCTGCTCCACCTCATCAAATAAATCGTCCAACCTGACAACAGCAGTATGGCGTTTTGCAATTTGGGTGCGGCCATCAAGCAGCACCTTTGAGCCGACTTGCCATGAAGGCTCACCGACGAGCCTACCCCCCACCCAGAACGCAATGCCTTGATATTCCGTTGTTCTCGCAGCCCTTGTAGAATCAATGAAAAAAGCTTCCGCACTTATATTGTCGGAAATTTCAAGTGTACGCTTATCAATCAGACCCGTATGTTCGGAAAGGGGTACACTTTTACCGTTAACGTAAACTGTAAAACGAGGGTCGTGTAAAAAGCGGGCGGCCAAGACCTGCCGAATGCGATCAGTTGAAGGTAAGTGTCGCTGAACGATTGCGCTGAGCCGTGTTCCATGAAGATTGGATTTTTCGGTTTCATGGTTGCGAATAATAAAGGGGTTCTGGCCACTTGTCGCCTCAACAACAAATCGGTTACAGACTCCGTTGCGGTGTGTTTCGACCAGGTAAGAATCCGCAAAGCATAAAAGGCCGTGCCTGCCGACTCCATTGCGGCCGTATGCCGGTCTCCGCCATTCAGTGCGTTCAGGCGGGAATTCCGCTGACAAACCCTGATGTCTGACTCGATTGTACCCAAGAGTCATCCACCGCTTTATGAATTGATCCCCGGTCATACCCGATCCGTCATCAAATATGATAACCTCCTCTCCGGAGTTATCAGGGAGTTGAATTTCAACCTTGCTCGCCCCCGCATCCCAAGCGTTCGCTACAAGCTCCGTCAGCGCAATATCAGGCACTCGCGCGATTGCCCCGAGCGTTCTCAGTAAATAGTCTTCTTCAAAAAGAGATTTTTGTAAGGGCTTTGCTTTTTTGTTTTTCATTTATGCGCCTATATTAACAGAAAACAAACTCATTTCCTCACACCGCTTCCTTCAAAATCTTGTCCTTCCCCTGCCTCACAAAAAACCCTTGCCGCGTAATGAACAACCATTACGCCCTGCATATTTGGGCAGTCAGACCGTGTTTATGCTGCTTTTCTGCCTGTGCAAGTCTGAAGAGAGAGTTTGCCGCTTCAGCTACCTTGTCAGCCCCTCCCGGCTGAAAGTATATTTCCCGGCATTTCGAGCATACAAGTGCAGCAATCCCTGACAATTTTACCTTTAATCCTTCTCTCTCGAATTCCTGAGAGATGTATTTCTTTTCAAGCTGGCCGCCGCATTCAGAACACGGAGCCGTTTCAATATCTGCTTTTTTCATTTCTTTCACATCCCCCAAAATCCCTTTACGCCGCTTCCTTCAAAATCTTCTTCTTCCACTGCACCCGCAAAATAAGGATGCAACAGACTGCTTATTATTAGCAGAATTATATAGTTTTTCACTATAGTTATTCAACAAGGAAATTATAAGGACAACCAGCCGAAAAATAAAGAGAAATCTGGGGGTAGTACAAGTTTAAAATTTTTTATGTCTGAGCTTTTTTATTGCCTCTGACCCAATTTTTTTTAAAAACCTCTCCCTCTTTTTTTTATCCTTAATCTCAGCCATAGCCTTTGAGCGTATCTTTTTGAGGGAGGCAAGGCGCTTTCCAAATTCAGCGCCATAAAGTTTTTCCAGTTCCTTCCTGATGGCCTTTGCTATTGAAGGGCTGACTCCTGATGTTGAGATGGCAATGGTTAATGGCCCGCGTTTAACTACGGACGGCACGATAAAATTGCACATTGAAGGCACGTCAACCACATTTACAAGATAAGGGGCTTCTTCTGAAACTCTTCTGTTTATCTCATTTGAATCAGTGGCTGCAATAACAAGGAATGCATTTTTCAGGTCGCCTTTCTTATATTTACGAGGGATGTGCCTTATCTTTCCACTTGAACCTTTTGACCTGTTTAACCTTTTTACACTTTCTTTTTTGAGCCTTTTTGTGAGTTCAGGACTAATTACAGTTATATCAGCGCCTGATTTAAGCAATGAGAGGACTTTTCTTCCAGCGACCCTGCCTCCGCCAACTACGATACATTTTTTACCTTTCAGGTTTAAGAAAACAGGATAGTAGGAGGGTAAGGTCATTACTTCTTTTTAATGGTAACTGGTGTCAATTCTTTCTTTGCTTCAGGGACAAGATTGTTATTAGGATATTTTTCTATCAGGAGCCTGAAATATTCTGCTGCCTTATCTTTCTCCCCGTGTTTTTTATATGCCATTGCAAGGCTGTACAGCACATCGGCCTCTTTTTTGAATCCTGGGAATTTCTCCAACAGCACCCGGAACCTTTTAATGGCTGCATCATAAGAACCCTTGTTATAATAGAACGTCCCTACAACAAATTCATAATCAGCCAGTATGTCTTTGCATTTTTCGATTCTGACTTCCAGTACATCCCTGTAAGGATTTCTCGGGAACATCTGTTTGAGTTTTTCAAATTCTTCGAGAGCCTTTGATGCGGCTCCATATCCCCTTTCTGAACTTTCTATCTGATTGAAATATATCATCGCGACCTGATACTGGGCGTAAGACGCATATTTGTGATCGGGATAGATCTCTATGAATCTTTTGTATTCGTCAACAGCGCGGTCGGGTTCTTCTTCCTGAATGTATGTATCTGCAATTCTCAATTGAGCCAGCGGGGCATACTTTTTTGTCAGGTCCCTGCTCTTGATCTCAAGGAATGATGTCCTTGCCTCTTCATATTCTTTTCTTCCCATCTGTTCGTTCGCATTTGCAAATATCTTCTCGGCATCAAATGCCTCCTCAGGCTTTGTGGTCTTCTTCGAACATGAAAAGACAAGCAATAGGGATAAAAGCAGAAATACTATTTTATTTTTTTGCATATTGTTATTTAAACTTTAACGGGTATCTTTAGTCAAGGGCAGTATTTTCCCTGATGCTTTTTACTAAGAAGGTCATAAATAAAACCATATCGTTGTCATTCCCGCTTGTCGGGAATCTTTCTTTTTCAGAAGGATTGTGGACAAGCCGCAATGACAGAAACCAACACTGTAAAGTCTTCTTACTTGTGTTTTTTATCCTGTCTTTTCCTCTTCTCTATGTTTATCAGTAAAAGCGATAGCGCTGCCGGCGTAATGCCAGGGATCCTGCTTGCCTGTCCCATATTTGCCGGCATAACCTTCTGCAGCTTCTCAAGGATTTCTGTTGACAGGCCGTTAACAGATTTATAATCAAACCCCTCGGGTATCCCTTTTTTCTCGATTTTTTTTAGTTTTTCCGCCAGTTCCATCTGCCTGATAATGTAACCATTATATTTTGTCTGTATCTCAACCTGTTCCTCTATGTCAGGCGATAAAGATTTTTCCGAAGGAGAAAACTTTTTTATGAAAGCATATTTGACCTCAGGTCTCTTCAGAAGATTTTCAAGGTTTATGTCTTCCGATACAGGAGAGGCATTAAGCGCTGCAAGTTCCCCGTTAATCTGCGACGGCTTTAGTCTTGTCTTTTTAAGCCTCTCTATTTCTTCATCTATGAGCCTTCTTTTTTCTTCGAATTTTTTGAATTGGGTATCAGTGATGAGGCCGTAGCTGAATCCCTTTTCCATCAATCTCAAATCAGCATTGTCATGCCTCAGGAGCAGTCTGTATTCTGCCCTTGAGGTGAACATTCTGTACGGCTCTGATGTGCCTTTTGTGACAAGGTCGTCAATCAAAACCCCGATGTAGGCCTCGGACCTTTGGAGAATTAAAGGCTCCTTACCCTTGAGTTTTAACCCTGCATTTATCCCTGCCATGAGGCCCTGCGCAGCAGCCTCTTCGTATCCTGATGTGCCGTTAATCTGGCCTGCAAGAAAAAGTCCGCTGATTAATTTTGTCTCGAGGCTGTGTTTAATCTGAGTTGGATACACAAAATCATATTCAATGGCGTAACCGGGTCTCATTATCTCTGTTTTTTCAAGTCCGGGGATGGTCCTTACGAGCCTCACCTGTACATCATACGGAAGGCTTGTTGATATGCCGTTTGCATAATATTCTTTTGTTTCTAAACCCTCAGGTTCTAAAAATACCTGATGTCTTGGTTTTTCAGAGAATCTTACAACCTTGTCTTCGATTGAAGGGCAGTATCTTGGCCCGATCCCCTGAATCCTTCCGCTGTACAAAGGTGAGCGGTCAAGATTTTCGCGGATTATCCTGTGGGTCTCAGAGTTTGTATATGTTATGAAGCACGGGAGTTGAGGGCTTGTGATTTTCTCTGTGCTGTGTGAAAACGGCACAGGCGGGTCGTCTCCGTATTGCGGCTCTGTTTTTGAAAAGTCAATTGTCTTTGCATCAAGTCTTGGGGGAGTGCCTGTCTTGAGTCTTCCCATCTCCAGCCCGAGCTCTTTCAGGGATGCAGAAAGCCCGACAGACGGGAACTCTCCGGCCCTCCCGGCCTGAAAATTATCAAGCCCTATATGAATTAGCCCCTTCAGGAATGTGCCTGTAGTTACTATGACTGCGGAAGCGCCGTAGAAAATACCGAGCGACGTGAGAACCCCGTTTGCTTTTCCATCTTCAGCAATAATCTTTTCTACGGATGCCTGCTTGATATCAAGGGTTTGCTGTGACTCAAGGACTTTCCGCATTTCAAGTTTGTATAAGACCCTGTCAGCCTGCACCCTTAAGGACCACACAGCAGGCCCCTTTGATTTGTTTAATACCCTGAACTGAATGCCTGCCTTATCAGTCACCTTTGCCATCTCCCCGCCGAGGGCGTCTATCTCGCGCACAATATGCCCTTTAGCAAGCCCTCCGATGGCCGGGTTGCATGACATCTGCGCGATTGTATCGAGGTTCATTGTAAAAAGGCATGTGGAAAAACCCATGCGCGATGCAGCAAGCGCTGCCTCGCAGCCTGCATGGCCGGCGCCGATAACAATTACGTCATAATCCCGGTCTTTAATCATAATTTATTATACATTATCGGGCTTATAGCGTCAGGGAGATAACGGGGATGGCTGCCTTTCGCTTTTTGCAGATATTTTTCTGCCGTTCTAAGGCTCATTCTGCTACACCCGCAAAACTCGCTTCGCTCAGACAGTTGCGGCTGTGGCCGTGCCATTTCGCCAAGAACGGCAACGAAAAATCTCTAATATCGCTCAAGCCAACCATCCCCGTTATTTAAAAGCATAATTTGTGAGTCTGCACCCGACTTTCCCTCTCTGCTATAATATCCACGAGTGGAGGTGAGTTATTTCTTCGATAATAATAGACGGGTACAATCTTATTGGCATATATCATAAAGACCTTGAGAATGAGAGGCGGAGGCTTGTGGAACGTCTCGTAGAATATAAAAATATCAAGGGGCATGATATAACTGTTGTGTTTGACGGTTGGAAAAACGGCAGCGGAGAAGAAAATCAATCAGTAGTAAACGGAGTAAGCGTCATTTATTCAAGGCTTGGTGAAAAGGCGGATTCTGTTATCAAGAGGATGATATCTTCTGATAAGCGGCAATGGATTGTTGTCACGTCAGACAGGGATATAGCTGACCATGCGTGGAGATGCGGCTCTGTTGCTGTATCTTCAGAAGAATTCCAAAATGTTTTTGAGAAATCAGGAAAGATTGATTCAGGTGATTTTGAGTTTTTAGAGGAAGAGGATTATGAGCCAGAAAAAAAGGGAAGCCCAAGAAAGCTTTCTAAAAAAGAAAAGGCAAAGAGAAGGGCGATAAGTAAGTTGTAGCTTTTTAACCATATGAAGAAAAAGACAGGACATAACATTCTCGCTCATTCTCGGGCGGTCCGACCGCCTCTTTGTCATTCTGGCTTGTCCAGAATCTTTTTTTGCCCTTCAACGAAGCAGCTATGAACATCAGAAGGATTCCCGACAAGCGGGAATGACAATGGACAAGGAATTGAACGGTAAACGACATGAAAAGATTATTTAATCTAAGGCCTGCGGATGCTGTAACAATAATCTTCATAAGTCTTTTGTTGATAATCACAATAGGTTCCAATTCAGCGATACCTAATAGATTTCTCTTAATTCCGATTTATTCTGCCCTGCTCATTGCTCAATTAGTTCTTATTAAGATTAAGGATAAAAACAGGCTCTTACGAATCATGTATGACCTGATATTCCCTGTCATCAGTGTGCTTGTGCTTTTTGACAGCCTCGGCTGGGTTGTACATTATGTAAATCCTGTTGATATAGACCCACTGCTGATTAAATTAGACTTCATGCTATTTGGCAATCATCCGACAGTGATGCTTGAGGCAGTGATGAACCCTGTTTTAACCGACATCCTCCAGCTTGTATATTCTTCTTATTATTTTCTTCCTGTGATTTTTGGCATTGCACTTCTGAAAAATAACCAGCGGGAAGAGTTTAGCAGATCCTTGTTTCTGATATTATTCTGTTTTTATCTCTCTTATATCGGCTATCTAATCTGGCCTGCCATAGGCCCGAGATTCACACTTGGCCATCTGCAAACGCAAAAATTGCAGGGATTTTTTATTACGGAACCGATTCAGCAGCTCCTCAATAGACTCGAAGGCATAAAACGTGATGCCTTTCCAAGCGGACATACAGGCATTGCCCTTACGGTGCTTTATTTAGCATATAAATTTAAAAAAAGGATTTTTTGGGTATTCCTTCCGATTGTCTCTGCACTCATATTTTCTACAGTCTACTGCAGGTATCATTATGTTGTTGATATAATTGCCGGCTTTGGCCTTACGGGTGTGACAATCTTTTTTGGGGAGAGATATTATTCATGGTGGGAGAAGAGAAACACTAATGCCTTAAACAAATCCTTATAAACTCATAAGAATTTAATATCTCCTTTCCCTTGACCCTTTAATGGCTGTGGAGTTAAGATATACCGTTTCAATAAGTAAACACGGCATTGCTAAATGAAACAACATTGAACAGGCAAGGAGGAAAATAGATTGTTCAATTCAAAAAAACTTTCCACGGTTTTAATAATTGTTCTTTCATTATCAATCCTGTTTTTGGGGATTTATGCATTTGCATCAGAAGGTCAGGAAGCTGCCAAGGAAGCTGCCAAAGAAATAGTTCCGGGTTCAACCACTCCATGGTGGGTCTGGCCATTGGTTTTATTCGTAGTTACATTTATTCTTGGTATTCTGGCTGTTTTAGGCGGTGTCGGCGGCGGAGTTCTGTTTGTGCCGATTGTCGGCGGATTCTTTCCTTTTAATATTGATTTTGTGAGAGGCGCCGGGCTTCTCGTTGCTCTCGCAGGTGCTCTCGCAGCAGGCCCGGGGCTCTTAAAAAGAAACCTGGCAAGCCTCCGGTTGGCGATTCCCGTGGCGCTTATTGCATCGGCAGCCGCAATCGTGGGCGCGATGATAGGTCTTGCCCTCAAACCAAACGTAGTCAATATCCTCCTCGGCGCGACAATCCTGTTCATTGTTCTAATAATGGCTATAGCAAAAAAATCGGATTTTCCAAAGGTTCCTCATCCTGACAAACTTTCACAGGCATTGGAAATAACGGGAATATACCGTGAGGAATCCCTCGGCAAGGATGTTGAATGGAATGTCCATAGGACTCCTCAGGGGCTGGCGCTATTTATAATAATAGGTGTCATGGCAGGGATGTTCGGGCTTGGCGCCGGATGGGCGAATGTGCCTGTTTTAAATCTTTTGATGGGCGCGCCTCTGAAGATATCTGTTGCAACAAGCAAATTCCTGCTTTCAATAACAGATACATCCGCTGCATGGGTTTATCTCAATCAGGGCGCGGTATTGCCCATGATAGTTGTTCCATCAATTGTCGGAATAATGCTCGGCTCTATGGTAGGCGTTAAGATACTTGTAAAGGCAAAACCTAAGGCCATCAAATGGATGGTTATCGTACTGCTGCTCTTTGCAGGAACCAGGGCTCTTCTTAAAGGCCTTGAGATTTGGAAATAAGATAGCTGTTAGCTGATAGCTGAAGGCTAAACATAGGAGGAATAAATGACAGAAGATAGAAAAAAAGCATCAGAAGAGCAGCTTGCATATGCAGGCGTTTTAAATATCGGGATGTGGATAGGGCTTGCCCTGCTCGTAATTACTTTTATCTTATACATATCAGGAGTACTGCCAAGTTATGTGCCGATCGAAAAACTTTCGGAAATTCCCCAGGGTTCAAATGTGCCGTACTGGGGCATGAGAGCCCATGAATTCAATCAGGCCTTCAATGTACCGACCGGCTGGGGTTGGACATCCCTGGTTGCCAAAGGGGATTATCTGAATTTTGTAGGCATAGCGATGCTCGGAGGCCTGAGCATTTTATGCTATCTCGTAATACTTCCCATTCTGATAAGAAAAAAGGATACGGCTTACGTAGTCATCGCAATTTTTGAAGTGCTTGTGCTGGCACTGGCAGCAAGCGGTATCTTAAAAGCAGGAGGTCACTAAAATGGCACAGATATGTCCTACATCAAGACCTGAAAAACTTCTCCTTCCTACAGACGGCTCTGAATTCAGCGAAGGCGCTATAAGAGAGGCGATAAGCCTTGCAAAGTCATGCTCGAGCAAGCTTATAGTAGTCTCTGTTATAGAGACAAATCCTGAGTATGAGACACTTGCGCCCCAGCTTGTTGAAAAAGCAGAGAAAGAGGCCAGACAACACCTTGAATCAGTAAAGGCACAGGCAGAAAAAGAAGGAGTCCAGTGCGAGACAATAGCCCGCCAGGGAGATGAGCCTTACAAATACATTGTCGAAGAGGCTGAAAAGAATAAGGTCAGCATGATAATCATGGGAAGGCGCGGCAGGACAGGCCTGAAGAGGCTCATGATGGGAAGCGTGACTGCAAGGGTCATAGGCCATGCTCCATGCAATGTAGTTGTTGTGCCGAGGGCAGCGAAACTTGAATTCAGGAACGTTGTTGTCGCAACCGACGGTTCAAAATATAGTGATGCAGCAGCATCCGAGGCAATTAGTATTGCAAAACTATGCGGTGCAAATCTCATTGTCATTTCTGTTGTGCCTTCTGAAGAGGCAGCAATTGTTCATTCCGAAATGCAGAAGGGTTTGATAGCGGACAAGGAGCTTCATGAAGGGGAAAATAATGTCAAAAAAATAAAAGAGCTTGCTGAAAAACAGGGCATAAAAACCACAGGGTTCGTTTATGCAGGAAAGCCTTATGAGGCGATATTAGAGGCAGCGAAAGAGAAAAAGGCTGACCTCATTGTTGTCGGAAGCCATGGAAGGACAGGGCTTGACAGGCTTCTCATGGGAAGCGTAGCGGAGAGGGTGATAGTTCTTTCTTCATGCGCAGTGCTTATTGTGAAGCTGTAAATTTCAGATGTTAATACCGGGCATACCGCTACTCATGGTAAATACTGATTTCCCATTCTGAAATCTTCAATTTTACCAGTCAGGACGACTATGCAGGCATCATGGCCTGCCTGGCCATTGTCACTATCGGCCTTGACGCTGTTTTAACAAGTTTCTGGAGCTCTTTTGCAGTAACATTTCCATTATTAGTCACGCTTGGACTTAACAGAACCATGTCTATGGATGTTTTCTTGCGGAGAAAATCTTTCACAGATGAAACTATGTCTTTTGCCGCGGTCTGCACTCTCACATCAACGCCGGACTCCTGACATTTTCTGGCAAGGAGGTTAATTTTTCCGTCTGAACTATCAGTTCTTGCATCGCTGCCAGAATATATTCTATTTGCAGTTTCATGCTCACCGGCCTCTGCAAATGTAACAGATATCATCACATCCTCAAATTTTTTCATTAGGTTATTTTTGTAAACCAGCAGGATGGTTATCCCTTTGTTCATAATCTTTGCAAGGTCAATGGCGTAAGAAAGACCTTCCTCGCAATTTTCATCGTGATATGTCACAAACAAAAGATTTTCCCTCATTTTTACCTCCAAATTTTCTGATTTTATAAGTCATATAGGCCTTACAAGGCCTATATGACTTATAACCAACCTAAGTAGCCAGCACAGATACAACAGGGCATCGAAGTTCATGCTCAAGCATGTTATGCGCAAACTGTCTGATTGTATCAATAAACGCTGCATGGCGATCTCGCTTTGTAGGTGCAGGCACTACGATAAGTCTTGTGGCTGTATTTTTAGCCATCTGTTTTATGGCGTCTTCTATTCCTCCTCTTGCAATCTGGGTATCAACAGTAACGCCGTTGTCCAAACAAAACTGGACAGCCCTTTCAAGGAATGTGACAACATCATTTTCAATATTTTTTGATACAGTTTCATAGGGGGCTAATTCACGCATAGCCAGAGCTACTCTTTCGGATTCATCAAATTCAGGGGAAACAGTTAGCAATAAGAGCTTTGCTCCTATTTCTTTTGCCCTCTCGCTGGCATATTTGATTGTTTTTCTGTACGGCAGCCCCGGATGGACTAAAACAACTATTTTCTTATCCATTGAGTCCTCCTTCAAGGTCATAGACCTTATTCAGATTTATCGGAATTAAATTTAGGGTTCCCTTCATGGAATTATTCCCCTGCTGTAGCCCTGGCCTGAACTGCAAGCCTTTTTTCCAACCTGACACCCTGGATCATTTTTGAGATAATCAGGATGCTGAGACCAACGGACGCTCCGAGCATGAGATAGCCTGAATAATTATTCCACATTGTCTCCATAGCCTTTGCCTGCTGGAACACATCAGACTGCTGGGCAAGCCAGCCTTTCACTGCATCTTTATTCATCAATAACCAGTCCCTGACCTGCACCTTGGCAGAGCCGAGTTTAACGCCTTCTCCCTGTGCCCATTGAATGAAATCAGGGTTTGCCTTTACCCATGCATTGAGGTCTGAGGAATAAACTCCCTTGTAAGTTCCCGCGATATGCTTAAATATAACCGAGACTCCTGCCAGCAGCATAGTCGAAGCAAAATACAGACGAATTTTCAGGCCTTTCACATATTGAGTGGCAAGTGTGCCAAACTGGGCTCCGACCGCAGCCCCGATGAGCATTACAGCTGCTGCAATAATCTCGACCCTTCCTTTCATTGCATAACTGAAAGCGCCATAAGCCCCGGTAATAACAATCTCGAAGAGATCTGTGCCGACTGCCACTCTTGTCGGGCAGCCGATAACATACATAAGAGCAGGCATTCTTATAAATCCGCCGCCGACCCCCAAAAAGCCTGCGAGAAAGCCTGTGAAGGCTGAAACACCCAGGATGACCCATACGGACATATGAAACCCTGAGGTCTTAAGGTGTATCATCGGAGGTATTTTCAATTTCTGCATCTTTAACGCAAGTCCTGAAGTGTCTGCGTCTGATACAGGTTTTGCCGTTTCTGTTGTCCCTTTTGTTAGCTTAAAATACTCATAAAGCATATAACCGCTCAGACCGAAAAGCAGGACCATATATGTATATCTCACCGTAACATCTACCCGTCCTACCTTTTCCAGCCACATGATAAAATTGGCCCCGAACTCTATACCTACTGCAGTACCAAATATCATCAACAGGCCCAACCGCATGTCCACATTGCCGTATTTTCTGTGCTTTGCTGTTGCTACTATTGATTTTCCTGCAATATGCGCCATGTCTGTTCCTATAGCATATGCCATCGGGAATCCGAATACATTAAGCGCAGGCGTAACCATAAAGGCCCCGCCGACGCCAAAGAAACCGCCTATAACTCCAACGCAAAAACCGAGAAGGATGAGCTTCCATGCCATTATCTCAACGCCCGAGATCGGCAAATATATCATCCCTAAAAGTGGTATGTCCATCTTATTTTCCTCCTATACCGAATATTTTTCTGATGATCTTTCCTGATGCCCAACCGACTCCCATCATAAGCACCATCATTACAGCAAGCATAACGACAGTGAATAAGATGGGCATAATTTTTGAAACAATTGCTGCCATTTAGCCTCCTTTGACTTTTAGTGGTGAATCTCGATTCTTTCGCCTTTTACTCCCAGGAACTTAAATAAAACCTCTATCGTAGCCGCAATCAATACTCCCATGCCTGACATGGTTATGACAGTGACTATTCCAAACCACATATGGCTGTTCTTGTTCAGTTCCACAAGCCATTGATTAATACCTTCCATTGTCTCACCCCCTTTCTATATTCGTAGTCGTTCAAGCTCTAATGTCCTTGCATATAAATCTGTCCTGTAGAAAGTTTCAGAAAAACTTACCGGCGTATCACCCTGTGTGTAACAGATATGTCTTACCCTAAGAACAGATGGCTTGGATGCCAGTTCCAGAAGGCCTGCATCTTTTTCATTGATGTGGGATACATCCATAAGCTCTTTTACTCTCTGTATCTTTATTCCGCATTTGTTTTCAAGGAATTCGTAAGAAGAGATGTCCGCTATCTCTTTATTGTTAATTGAACCTGGCGTAAGGTTGTAGGAGACGTAGAACTTCTGGAGGAACAAGGGCGCGCCATCAGCAATTGTGAGTCTTGAGAAAAAGAAGCAGTGGTCTTCGTCAGAGAGGTTAAGGCAATTTATTACATCCTTGTCCGGCTGGAGGGTTTTATTTTCTATTACCCGTGTAATATGTGAGGGATTGTGGTAGATATCGCTCTCGTCCAGATTCACCAGCATCGCGATACTGTTATCGGGTTTTCTCCTTCTGACAAAGGTTCCTTTACCCTGGAATTTTTTCAGATAACCTGTTGAGACAAGCTCTTCAACCGCTAACCTGACAGTTGCCCTGCTTACATTGTATTGACTGGATAATTGCTCCTCTGTTGGTATCTGTGTGCCGACTCTCCATTTGCCTTTTTCTATATGCCCCTTCAGTATCTCAAGTATCTGGTAATAGAGTTTTTGTGGTTTTGCCCTGTCAACACCGCTCAGATACATTTGGGCTGCCCATTTTCAGTGAAGTTACATTCATACATACATCAGGACAATTCAATATCCGTGCCCCTGAAAAAAAGCTTATTAATCAGTGGGTTAGCCGATAAGTAGGGAAATCATGATGCAGTGTAATTACTGCACTTCGCCGGCAGCGGGAATAGGGATATGAAATATAAAAGTGTTTAAAATTAAGAAGTTAAGGAGCTGATTTATGAAGCGGGGAAGTTATACGCGATATGCTTGCATGCAAGAATTTATTGCACAAAGATTGTATTTGTCGTTTGTAAATTAAAAAGTTTATTGGCTATCCTGCTTAATTTTTCATGAGCAGGCTTTTGCTTGGCTCCCACAATCAGAAGGTCATAATAACCTGCCTCGGCAATAATCTCTTCAGACGGGTTGCCTTTTTTAATCATAGTTGCTGCGTCTATCCCCATAGAATTCAGCGTGACAGTTGCATTGGATATTGCGCGTTCTGCTGTCTCATTAAGGTCTTTTTCCGATTCCTTTATATGCCTTTCGATATTGGGGACCTCGGCAATCTGCCTGTACTCGCTTATCACGGCCTCAGCATCAGGGACTACTGATATAATGCTGAGTTCCGCTCCCAGTAATTTTGCAAAATTTCCGCCAAATGAAGCCACTCTTCCTGAAACCTCAGAATTGTCAACAGCAATGAGAATTTTCCTGATATCAATCTCGGCGCTTGTTACAAACACAGGAACCCTTGACCCGGCGGCAATAATCCTTGTTGTGCTTTCTACGAATTCCTGCGTGCCTTTTCCCTTGCTGCTGTGCCCCATGGCTATCAGCTTTATGATGCCGTGCGCATCAGTGTATTTTAACAGCTCATTTGCAGGGATTCCGTATGAAATAATCCCTTCGATGGGTATCCCGAAACTTTTTCCGATTTCATAAGCCTTGTTTATCACTTTATGCCCAAGGGTTTCGAGTTCGGCTGATATTTTTTCCGTAAGGGAAACCCAGCCTGTTTCTTCGGCCGTGTATTCCTGCCCTTTATTTACATGGAATGCTGTAATCTGCGAATATGTTTTCTGAGCAATATGACAGGCTGTTCTTAAAGCATTAAATGCCGCATCTAAACCATCGAGAGCAACGAGTATCTTCATTCCTCACTCATCCTTTAATTTATCAAACTTTATCTCGAGTTCTTTTATCTTCTGCTGCAGGCTCTGCCTGTGAATGTCGAGCAGCCTTGCAGTCTTTGATATATTGCCATCGCATTCTTTGAGTGCAGCCACCACAAAGCTGCGTTCAAATTCGCATCTTGCAGCCTTTAACGGTTTGAGGCGTATTTTGTATGATGCCCCTTTGTTGCCCCTGATTGATGCCGGGAGTTCGTCCGGTGTTATTTTATCACCGTGCGAAAATGCTACCGCATATTCAATAGCATTTTCAAGCTCTCTCACGTTACCCGGATAATCATGGTTCATTAATGCCTCGACAGCGGAGGAGCTGATTTCCTTAACCCTGTTATCCACACGCTTTTTTGAGTATTTTTCAAGAAAATGGAGGATAAGCATCGGGATATCTTCACGCCTTTGTCTGAGAGGGGGTATGTGGATTGAGATAACATTCAGCCTGTAGAAAATATCCTCCCTGAACCCACCTTCTGATATAGCCTTTTTTAGATTACGATTTGATGCGGCTATAGTCCTGATATTTATATGAGTAGGGTAAGGGGTGCCTACTTTATTAAATTCGCCCTCCTGTATAACTCTGAGGAGTTTTACCTGAAAGGCCGGAGTTGTCTCTCCTATCTCATCAAGAAATAATGTTCCTCCTGACGCAAGCTCAAGGAAGCCGGTCTTATCCCTTACAGCTCCGGTAAAAGCGCCTTTTACATAGCCGAAGAGCTCGGCCTCTATCAATTCTCTTGAAATGGCGCCGCAATTCACAGGCACGAAACGACCGCTTTTCCGCTGTGAGTTATAATGGATGGCCCTGGCAACAAGCTCTTTCCCTGTTCCGGATTCACCGGTTATAAGTACATTGCTGTCGCTTCCAGCGGTCTGCCTTATTATTTTGAAGACCTCCTGCATCTTTGGACTTTTGCCTATCAGGTTTTCAAAACCAAAACACTGGGTAAGTTCCTGTCGGAGATGGTATATCTCTTCAGTAAGAGCAATTTTTTCTAATGCCCTTTTTACAACAATTCTTACACTGTCTGGTGACAGGGGCTTTGTCAGATAATCATATGCGCCTTTCTTTATTGCAGCCACCGCGGTTTCTATCGTTGCAAAACCTGTAATGACAATAACCTGTGCAGTCGAGGAACGGCTTTTTACATATGTAAGAATATCTATGCCGCTCATATCAGGAAGTCTCAAATCAGTAAATATGATATCAAAATCTTTTTCGGATATGACAGACAGGGCAGCGTCTCCCCTGTTTGCAGTAACCACCTCATGCCCTTCTTTTGAAAGAAGCATTTCAAGTGATTTACATACGCCTATTTCATCATCAATTACAAGGGTCTTTATCATTTTTATACTTGCTCAATAGGCAGTTTAATTTTAAAAACTGTTTCTTTATCTAATTTGCTTTCGACTTGAATACTGCCGTTATGTCTTTCTATTATTTTTCTTGTAATAGCGAGGCCGAGCCCGCTGCCCCCTATTTCTTTTCTCGTTGAGAAAAACGGCTCGAAGATATAAGGAAGATCTTTTTCATTGATGCCTGTTCCTGTATCTCTTATAAGTATGGTCATGGTATTGCCTTCCGTGTATCCCTCGATCCTAATACTCCCATCGCAGGGTGTAAACTGATAGGCGTTTGTAAGGATATTGACTAATGCCTGATATATAAGCACCGGGTCAAGCATCGCCTTTTTAGGCAGAGAATTAAGGGAATAATCCAGATTTATATTACAGTCTCTGTTTTGTTCCCTTACAATGTCAGCGGCCTCTGTTATAAGGTCTATTGGATTTACCTCTTTAAACTTCAGGGGCTCTTTTCTTGCAAAATCTCCAAGTTCCCTGATTAATGCCTGGCAGCGGTTAACCTCTTTCAGCATTAGCGTCAATGCCTCTTTTTTTGTCTCGTCTGCATGCATATCTTCATAAAACATATTGAGAAATGTTGTCAGGGATGATAGGGGATTATTTATCTCATGTGCAATTTCAGACGCCAGTAACCGCATAGCTGTAAGTTTTCTGTTTTCAACGAGTTCATCCTGCTTTTCAATAAGTTCTTTGTTGGCTCTCTCAAGCTTTTTAAGAGTGTTTTCCAGTTCAGCCCTTGATGTGCCGAGGTTATCAATAGTTTGATTATATGTTTTTACAAATGAGGTTATCTCTTCAGGTGCGCTGTCTGTATTCAAATCTATACCATAGGTAAAGTCACCATTTTTTAACCTGCCAAAAGATTTCTCCATCATTTTTATTGTCTTTACCGCACTCATAGAAAACAGACATCCGACAATACACGTTGCAACTATGAGAAACATAAAAGAAACAACCAGTAAATTTTTGGATGTAGAGATGGTTTTGTCTATGGCAGCCCTTTTTCTATCTGAAACCTCCCTTGTAATCTTTTCGATCGCCCTTCCTGAATGACGAATCTTTTCGACAGAGTTTTCTTTCAGTGATTCGCTTTCAGTAAGAGAATCAAACACCTTCATATAATTACTGACAGGGACACTCAGTTCAGGCTGAGCCCTGACAAGTTCTTTTACTATTTGATGCAGTTTGTCTACAGCTTTTTGCTCCCTGTAGATTATATAGTTCTTTTCATATCGCCTAATATCAAGAGCCATTGCTTTACTCGATGCCTTGTTTTCTATAATCCTCCCTAACGGTCTTATGTCTTCTTCCAGTTTTTGTTCTGTTTTTACGCTTGAGATTAGTGAATTTACAGATTCCTTATATATCTTGATGTTCTCAAGTAAAGGTTTGTAATTAAGTTTATTTACCTCTTCTACAATCTCATTTTCAGCATTACGGACTTTTGTGTCCATCTGTTCTAAGTATTCATAAAATTTTTTAATATTTTCGTCTTCTCTAAACAGAAGAATATTTTTTTCATATCTCCTGAGTTCAAGAAGGGTAATATTTATGTCATCTGCTTTTTCGATAAAATTTATTTTGCGAGAAATAGTGCCCAGGTTATAAACAGCGTAGAGGATAATAGCCGATGCTATAAAGGTAGGTAAGAGCAGGCTCAAGAGTACTTGCTTCCAAAGCTTCAAACGCATGGCATAATATTAGAATAGGCAAGAGACAATTTGCAACAGTCAATATTAAAATGTTGCACTATGCATCGGTTGGGCTGCTACAGGCTTTACTTACTCCTCTTCCAACCCTAACTTCTTAAGTTTTCTCCACAGCGATACCCTGTCTATCCCGAGTATCTGCGAGGCAAGGGTTTTATTGCCGCCCACTTCTTTTAATACCCAGTTGATATAGGCAGTCTCCTGCTCTTCAAGCGAAGGGATCTTCCCCTCTTTTTTCCTGAATGTCATTATGCTCAGCTCTTTCAGGTCTTCCGGAAGGTGTGCTATCTCTATTGTATTGCTGTTTGAAAGCGCAACGCCCCTTTCGATGATATTTTCAAGCTCCCTTACATTGCCGGGGAAATCATAGTTCATTAAAATGGCTATTACATCCTGGGATATCTCTGTGGTTTCTTTTTTCATGAGGGCTGCATATTTTTTCAAAAAATAATAACTTAACAACGGTATGTCGTCCCTTCTCTCTGACAGAGGGGGGATATGCAGTGAAACCACATTCAGCCTGAAATAAAGGTCCTGCCTGAAATTCCCGCTTTTTATTGCATCATGGATATCCCTGTTTGTCGCTGCTATAAACCTTACATCCACAGTTACAGGCTCTGTTGCGCCAACCCTTAATACCTCTTTTTCCTGAATAACTCTCAGGAGCTTTACCTGCATGGAAGAAGGCATCTCTGTTATCTCATCGAGAAAAAGAGTGCCTTTCGATGCCATCTCTATCAGCCCTTTTTTCCCGGCAGTTGCTCCTGTGAAAGCGCCTTTTTCATGGCCAAAGAGTTCATTCGAGAGGAGTTCTTCAGTAAAGGCGCCGCAGTTGATTGCAAAGAAAGGCCCCTCTGCACGCAAACTGTGAAGGTGTATATACCTTGAAAAGAGTTCTTTCCCTGTGCCGCTCTCTCCTGAGAGAACGATGTTGCAATCTGTGGGAGCTACCTGCCTTGCTGTCTCAAGCAGTTTTTGCATTGAGGGGGCCTGTGTCATAATCTTCACCTTGCCCTCAAATTTTTCTATCTGCTCTCTAAGCTGGGCATTCTCTTTTTTGAGTCTTACTTTTTCTATTGCTTCTTTTACTACTTTTCTTACTTCATCGAGCTTGAATGGTTTTGATATATAATCATAGGCCCCTTTTTTAATAGCATTGATTGCCGATTGAATGCTTGCGTATCCTGTTATCATTATTACCTCTGTGTCAGGATAAAGGTCTTTGCATTTTTTCAATATCTGCATGCCGTCAACCTTTTCCATCTTCAGGTCCGTAAGCACTACATCAAACCACTGCTCTTCAATAAGTTTCAGGGCATTCGGGCCCCTGTTGGTCCCTACTACGGTATGCCCCTCTTTTTGCATAACATGTTCCAGGTTTCTTAAAGCAATCTGTTCGTCATCAACAATAAGTATTTTTGCCTTATATTCCATTAAGTCTCCTTTAAAGGTAGTTTTATCGAGAAGGTCGTTCCTCTATTTGGTGCGCTGTCAACCTCTATTATGCCACTGTGTTCTTCGATGATCTCACGTGCGACAAATAATCCGAGTCCTGAGCCTTTCTCCTCCCCTTTGGTTGTAAAAAAAGGCTCAAATATCGTTGCGATATGTTCAGGTTCTATTCCTGTGCCGGTATCTTGAATCTTTATTTCTACAATTTTAGTTTCATTATTTTCTGTTGCAGAAATAAAAACTTGCCCTTCATCAGGTATAGCGTCAATACCATTTTTAATAATATTCAAGAGCGCCTGCTGTATCCTCTGCTTATCGGCAATTATCCAAACGTCTTCGGGGATGTCTGTCCCTATCTCGACATTGGTAGGAATATCTCCCTGCAAAAGCCTGACTGTATCAGCTATCAAATCTTTCAGGGGAAGCGGCGTTGCCTTGAATTCTTTTTTCCTTGCAAATTCAAGCAGGGAATGAACCATGGCCTTGGCCCTCTCGACCTGCCCTTCTATCTGTTCCAGCAGTTCTTTCTTGTACTTTATGTCAGCCTCCTCTATCTCCTCATGTAATATCTGGCAGGAGGTGGATATGTTGGACAAGGGATTATTGAGCTGGTGGGTAATTCCCGAGACCATTGTCCCAAGGGAAATAAGTTTCTCAGACTGAATAATAACCTTCATCTGCCTTAATTCCAGTTCTTTCATCATCTTGCTGAATGCATTGCTGAGGGATACTATCTCCCTGTCCGGTGATTCGATGGAAAGGGTGTCAAATTTTCCCTCGGCAATCCTTTGCATGCTGTTTTCCACCTGTTTTAATGGGCGCACTACCATGCGGGACAGATACTGGCCTGTGATGCATCCTACAACTATCAGAAAAAGTACCGAGGCAATAAGAACTCTCCTCGAAGATACTATCAAGGCCTGAATATATTTCCGCTCTGCCACTGATATGGCCTCCGTGGCAGTGACGAGCTTCTTCCCTTTTACCCTTATTCTGCCTTCCATATCATAGGCCTCGATAGGGTTGAAGGTTTTGTCCAGTTTGGAATATCCCTGCATCAATAATTTATATTCCCGGATGTCAGTCTCCAGGGCATACACGTCTGTCTTGATCGAGAGTCTTTTTATTGCTTCCTTGTTCTGCCTGATAATATCTTCTGCCTTCTCTGTAAAACGTAAATTCTCAGAGTAATCTTCTTTGTCTCTATAGAGGAAATAGTTCTTTTCAAACCGCCTCATCTCAAGGGTTGTATCAAAAAGGTCGGAGATTATGAGGCTGAAGGCAATCTTTTTATCAATCCTCTTAAGATCAAGATAATTTAAAATAGAAACAACAACTATAAGGGCAAGACAGATGTAATATCCGGCTTTTACCTTATTCTGGATGCTTGGCTGCAGTCTAAACATCGAACAATTGTAAAACTCTTTTATTGCAAAATGCAATGGTAAATTGCTTTACTGCAACAACAGGCCGGTCTTTATATTTGTAAAGCAGACACAGGGTAATCATAATCCTGTCAACATCTGTTAAAATAGCAAAAAATTATAAGCCCTGTTAGAAACCGGAAACTTCTAACAGGGTAAGGACTGAAAAATTGGAAGAAAAAAAATTTGCCTTTCCGAGCATCAGGCGGTTATTTATCTACGTAATGGAAAGATATTGCCCCTTCAATATAAAGACTTTCCAGATATTAGTTGGCATAGTTACCGCGATACTCCTGGGAACTGTTTTAGTTCTCGGCTGGACATCCTCTAAAAAGATAAGGGAGGTTGTGACTAAAGACTTTAACCAGCAGCAGTTAGTCCTCGCGCAGCACGCAGCCAGGCAGATAGAAAATAATCTGAATATTCTTAAAAAAGAATTATCATTGCTCAGCCTCTCTCCGTCCATACAATATTTTGAAAAAGTTTGGTTAGGCAAGAGGATAGAAATCACTTTCTCGCGCATCAAGGAGGAAGGGATATTAGAGCTAAGATACATTGAATCCAAAGGTTCAAGAATGCATTTGGTGAATAGTAACGGATACCAGACTGCACATACGTATCCTGAAGATATGTCTTATCTTGAATGGGCCCGGCAGATAAAAAATCAAGACGCCATGCTGATAAGCGAAGTTTCTCCTGTTATCCATGGAAACGACTATCAAAAGCTTATAATGAAGATGGTAGTGCCTGTCTGGCAGATCTCTGTTGATGAGACCAATCCGGTGGCAACCTATAAGTTCTCCGGCGTCCTGTTATTTGTTGTTGATGCAACAGGTTTGATAGAGAACATAACAAAAGGAATAAAATCAGGGAAAACCGGTTATGCCTGGGTTATGGATGAAAAGGGGATTTTCCTCTATCACCCTGAAATGGAATTTATAGGGAAAAATGCCTTTGAAGCGCGAAAGGCAAAAAAAACTACCATATCGTTTGCACGTATTAATGAGATCCAAAAAGAGATGATGTTAACAGGGAAAGAAGGCATGAGCTGGTATATATCAGGATGGCATAGAGGGCAGGAAGGTGAGATGAAAAAATTAATTGCTTATACTCCTATTCACCTTACAATATCAGAAAAGCCATTATGGTCGGTTGCAGTCGTAGCTCCGGTAAGCGAAGTGGAAGATGCAATCCATTCAATCCAGATCCGCCAATTTTCACTTCAGGCGATAATCATCGTTGTCATTTTACTTGGGGGGGTAACGATTATCTTTTTGATACTTAACTGGTCAACTGCAATGGAACAGGAAGTTGAAAGAAAAACAGTAGAACTTAAAAAATCAGAGCAGAGATATAAGTCGCTCGTAGAAAATGCCGAGGACATCATCTTTGCGGTGGATCAGCATGGAAACTACCTTTCCATAAATAAATTCGGCGCCAGGTTTTTTGACAAGAAACCCGAGAATATCATTGGGAAAAATATGTCAGAAATACTTTCATGGCCCACTGCAGAAGAACTGGTAATGATGATTCAGGAGGTATTTAATACTAAGGAAAGCAGGCAAATTACACATCCGATTAAAATCGGAGAGCATGTATACTGGCTTAATACCAATCTCAGAAGGCTTTGGGATGAAGAGGGCAATATTTATGCGGTATTGGGCATTTCAAGAGATATTACCGAGAGGAAAAAGATGGAGGAACAGATGTTTCACACAGAAAAACTTGCTTCTGTAGGCACTCTATCTGCAGGTGTGGCGCATGAAATAAACAATCCATTGGCAATAATACTCGGGTTTACAGATTTATTGCTTGAAAAGACACCCCAAAACTCTGAGTCATATGAAACATTGAAAACCATAGAGAAACAGGGGCTTAATGCCAAGAGAGTTGTGGAAAATCTGTTAAGTTTTACCAGATTTTCAGAGCATAAAGAAGAAAATATGGATATAAATAAGAATATAGAAGCTGTGCTGGCTGTTGTAGGAAATACCCTGTCTATTAACAAAATTAAAGTGCAAAAAAAATTATCAGATTTGCCGGTTCAGGTCAAAGGCAATGCCGGAGAATTACAACAGGTTTTCTTCAATATAATCAATAATGCTGTATCAGCCATGAAAGGCGGCGGAAATTTAATCATTTCGGCAGGTTATACAGACGAAGGCAGAATAGTTGAGATAAAAATCTCGGATACAGGCAACGGGATAAAACCAGAGCACAGGACAAAAATATTTGATCCCTTGTTTACAACAAAGAAGGTCGGCGAAGGCACAGGATTGGGTCTTTTTGTTTCTTATGGAATTATAACGAAACATGGTGGTACAATAACCTTCGAAACAAGGACTATTGAGGAATCAAAGGAAACCGGAACAAGTTTTATAATAACCTTGCCGGCAGTAAAGCAATGATTAGTGACAGTGAAATTAAAAGCATTTGGTATAAATTTTAAAGGCGTCATTCCCGCGAAAGCGGGAATCCAGAGAGCAAATAAATTGGATTCCGCATCAAGTGCGGAATGACAGATAAAATGGAGGGGAAATGGCTGAGAAGATATTGATCGTAGATGATGAGCCGGATATGTTAAAGCTCTTGAACATGATTATCAAAGAAAAGACACCTTATGATACGGTGACAACTAATAATCCTTTAGAAGCGCTTGAGTTGTCAAAACAGGGAGGTTTTGACCTTGTCATAGCAGATCTGAAAATGCCGGGACTTGACGGTATGGAACTCCTTGAAGCTATTAAGCGCATGGATAAAGACATCCCTGTAATAATCATAACTGCTTATGGCACAGTTGAATCTGCTGTTGAGAGTATGCAAAAAGGCGGTTTTGACTTTATCACAAAGCCGTTCAGAAAAGAGCAGATACTCTATACCATAGATAAGGCTTTGAAAATGGTAAAGCTCAGCAAAGAAAACAAGATGCTGAAAGAACAGTTAAAGGCTAAAGAGAAATAAAAGTCCGCTTCGTCAAATCCCGTGTTCGATAAACTGTTCATGCCTGTTCACATTTGAAACAGGAATTCCGGCCTCATATTTGATCTTATCATTTAATTTCAATAAGTTATAAATTGGTATGTCTCTTGCGTTTATCCATATAAAATCCAAAAAGAACTTTAAAAAGGAGGGGGCATGTCAGAAAAAATATTAATTATAGATAACGACCCGGAGATGGTGACGCTTTTGAGTATGCTCATCAGGGAAGATACCCCTTACGAAGCAGAGGTTACGAATAACCCACTGGAAGCAATCGAAATGGTCAAAAAAAACGGTTTTTCAGTTGTTATTGCAGAGATGAAAATGCCTGTAATGGATGGGATTGAAATCCTTGGGGCTATAAAGAGAATAGATGAAGATATCCCTGTTATTATTCTATCTGCATACGGCAATGTTGACTCAGCCCTTGAAGCAATGCGCAAGGGAGCCTTTGACTATATGACAAAGCCGTTCAGGAAAGAGCAGATACTTTTTGCAATAGAAAACGCTTTGGATTCCGTAAGGCTTAAAAAAGAAAACTGGAGGCTTAAAGAGCAGTTACTGACAACTGTTCACTGACAACTATTCACCGTCTTTATATGGTCTCTGATAAAATCCTCAATAAACATATCGGTAACGTCATCATTATACATGACCATATCAAGCTGTTTGGTATAGGCTGTCAGCTTTCCCATTGTCTCTAATTTCTCTTCAATGGTTGGCTGTTTATATTTGGTAATTATTGCATTTACTACATCTTCAGTAACATTGACCTTAAAATCCATCTTTTTTAAAATCTCTTTAATCAGCCTCACCCTTCTTAACTTTCTGTCCCTGACAGCGCCTCCCCCTTTAAAGAAGAATTTTATGTAATTGTCATTCATGTTTTCTCCTGCGTAAGCCTCTACCATCGAGAAGTGATAGCCAAGCCTTATGCTGAAGTTCATGTAATTGCCTGACAGGATTGCAAAGCTTTTCTCTCCCATTGCGTAAAGTTGTCCTTCAGGTATTGATGCTGATTGCGCAACCATGCCAAAAAAACCCTTAGCATCAGCAGGTCTTGGTTCAGGCCATTTCATCTGCACCATTCCCTTAAGGAATGCGGAAAATGGTATCGAATATATATCCTCGGGAGCAGCCTTTTTTACATTATCTTTGATGCCATTGCCGTCAATATCTATCATATTTGCATCTATGGGGATTCCTGCTCTCAGAGCAATTGGTTGCGGCCATGCTTCTTCGCCTGACTCTGCAAAGGCAACAGCGGACATCAGGTCTTCAAATGAGGTAATATCATGCCCTTTGCTTGTCCTGAAAATCATGGCCATTGCCATTTCATGAGCAAACCTGGTTATATCATGAAAAGTTTTACAAAGCTCGGGCTTAAAATTCTCAGCATCGGGATCTATTAAATTTAAAGGGACAACCCATTTTAATGCCTTTTCCAGCGTCATAAACAGGCGGGTATTTTTAAAGGGCTCTCTCTTTTTTGAAGAATACTCAAGGAGTTCCCTGACTTTGCCCTCGTAGATATTGCAGTTTATTGCATCCACTGTTATTTCCTGTCCATCCTTAATGATTGATGTCGCTGCTTCCGCATCAAGGATCGCAGGAATCTGATATTCCCTTGCCAGCGACGCCATATGGCCCGTTACTCCGCCAACGTCTGTAATAATAGCAGATGCCTTATTCATGACAGTTACGAATTTGGTTGATGTATGTTTTGCAACCAGCACAGCGCCGTCAGGGAAATCTTTTAATTCTTCATCATCTTTAAGCACAAATGCCTTGCCAAAACCTATTCCTTTACATGCTATTACGCCTTTATCAAGCAGAATGTTGTACCCATCAATTTTTCTTGGAACTTGGAACTTGGAACTTGGAACTTGAAACGTTCTCAATGGCCGGGTTTGCAGGATGTATATCTGATTATCCCTGTCAACCGCCCATTCAATATCCTGGGGCCTGCCATAGTGATCTTCCAAAGCAACGGCATGATCGGATAAAATATTTATTAGTTCAATGGGCAGGCATGATTTGTTTTTCATGCTGCCGGGGATATCTGTCTGCTTGATATTTCCTTCAGAAGAACATATTACCATTGTATTTTGTTCGGCCACTCTTCTCTCTATGATGGCCCTGGGTTCTCTTGAGACAACATAAGAATCAGGGGTTACTGACCCGTCAACAACAGACATCCCAAGGCCCCACACAGCATTGATTATGAGTATATCTTTTCCGGGGTCATTCGGGTCCCTTGTATACATAACCCCGCCTGCCAGGGCATCTACCATTCTTAAAATACCAACAGCCATTACCATCTCTTCCTCTGAAAAGCCCTTTGTCTTATAGTAGAATATTGCGCGCGGTGTGAATAAACTCGCAACAACTTCTTTGTATTTCTGCGTGATTAAATCTGCCGGCACATTAAGGAAGGTGGAATATTGTCCTGCAAAGCTGAATTCACCGTCTTCGTGAATAGCGCTGCTTCTTACTGAGAACATAACTTTTTCTAATTTGTCATTCTGAGCCCTTCGCTCTCTGTCATTGCGAGCCGAAGGCGTGGCAATCTCGTCGTTTCGCTCAGGGTAAACTCCGCGAGGAATCTCGTCGCTTGAGATTGCTTCGGCTTTGCCTCGCAATGACAAAATAGAGGTTTCTAAGCCTTCAACTGCCTTTTTAATCGCATTCTCCAGGTCCTGCGGCATTTCAGCCTTTATTGTCATATCCTGTATGACTCTGCTCACTTCATTAAGCTCTTCGATGTTATTTATATCCAGCGACAATAGTTTTTTATTTATTTTCTCAATCAGCCTGTTATGCTCCATAAATCTTTTGAATGAATATGTGGTAATAGCAAAGCCGTCAGGGGTTGGAAGATTGAGGCGGTTTTTAATTTCCCCTAAATGTGCAATTTTGCCGCCTGCTATGTTTGACATCTTGCCTGTAAGATTCAATAATGGTATGGTAAGGTCGCTGACCGGGACAACTGACCTGCGATTTAAACTCTCTTTTATCTCTTTATATATATCATCATAGGTTTTGTAAAGTTCTTTGTATCTGCCGTGAGCGAGGGTGTTTAGATCTTCAATAATACTCAGGACGCCATCAGCAATTAATTTAGTGTTTGTCTCAAGATAATGCCGGTCAAACAGATATTCCCCTGAAAGTTTTTCTTCCATGTCTGCCATAAGTTCAAGAACATTGTTGTTTTTTGTGAGCAGGTTTTGAAATGTGTCATATTTTTTTTTAATGGCTTCTCTGAATTTGCTGCTTTTAGGGTCCTTTTTAGAGGATTTTTTGAATATTTTTAAAAGGTTACGCATGCCTGATTATAAACTAAAAAAAAACTCTTGACAAGTAGATATAATATCATTATAATTATTTTCAGATAATGTTATAATGATATAAGGATATGCATATGGAAGAAATAATTAACAGAGAAAACCCTCAAAAGCTATATCTACAGCTTGAGGAAATAATCAAAAAGAAAATTGAGGATAAAGAATGGACCGTTGCCTCAAAGATACCTACTGAAGAAGAACTCTGCAAGATTTATGGTGTGAGCAAGGCTCCGGTGAGAGCAGCTATTTTAGAGCTTGTGCGACAGGGTTATTTAATGAGACAGCAGGGCAAGGGAACTTTTGTATGTAAAAAGGTTATTTCTGAAGGCCTTACAATGTTGACAAGCTTCAGAGAGC
>Ga0265292_1000467_pt1 | contig 57580 bp, 62 predicted proteins | sample Munlanlewell296A_FD_189080 | JGI IMG/M metagenome (GOLD analysis project Ga0265292, IMG submission 189080) | Leachate microbial communities from a municipal landfill in Southern Ontario, Canada - Leachate well 296A | ecosystem: Engineered > Solid waste > Landfill > Unclassified | place: Canada...
AGTTGTATGGTGTTAACTTTACTATAATTATTTCATCCCTAACGGGATATGGAAGTAATAATCCCGGAGGGATTATATATTTATAGAAAGAATGAAAAAAAATAATTAAAATCCCTTTAGGGATAACATATAAAACCTTTGTTTTTTTTCATAAACAAAATAATGCACTAATTTTTGTTTGAAAATTTAATTGTTAGGTTGACGCTAATACGACTTGTCGGGATCGCAATGACAGGAGACTAAAACTGAAAATCTAACTGGAAGCTAAGCCTATTATCAACATTACTGTTGATGAGCGTATCACCACTTCCTAAAGCTCTTTCATTTGGTTTGATTAGTTCGGAATATTTCATTGCAAGAGACAAACCGAATGATGTGTTGTATCTTGCAACCAGATACCATCTCATTCCATCACCGTAAAGTGCAGGATTAGTCATTACTCCGGTAAGATCATTTTCAAATTCATACACACGTGAATCATATGAATCAGTTTGGAAGAAAACTATTCTACCGGAAAAACTTAGTGAAGCTGTAGGTTCATATTTTACATCTTGAAAAATCAATAATCCTTTTTCACTTTCACTAATAGCAGTTGGATAAATTTTCACAAATTCAATTCTTGATCTCATCTGGAGGAATTTAGATAACTTGTAAAGTAATTCCGTTCTAAAATTGTCGTTCCTTTTGCTAACTACACCGTATTCTCCATTTAATGCAGCAACACTTTCTTTTAATTGATTTGTATATCTTAAACGGAATTCTGCATCGCGGAATGGTTTTACTGAGTAGTAGATCAAAAATTCATTCCCTTTAATTGCGAGCGGTAGTTTATCACTTCCGATCGGATACTTAAATTGATCGTAATAGAAATAGAAATTACCGTAACTCGTTCTCCATTTCAGTCCGGAATAAAAACCGGATTCATTTTGAGTTCCATCTTTCTCGCCAAATCCGTTTGAGTGTAAGCTCCAATAATCATAAGGATAATTTCTATAAGAAAAGAGAAGTGAGAAATCTTTATCAACGGCAATTTCCGCGCTGTTTATTGTAGCAAGAGAAATTTTATTATATGCAGCTTCACCACTGAAATAAATATTTCCAAAAGAAAAATTATAATCTCCCGCAAAGTAGTCGAATCTATTCCCGGATGGGTTAAGCAAAGTTTGCTTTTCAAACTCATTACAGTATAATGATGTTGAATACAAAAAACCAATTCCTCCGATCTCTCCAAAAGTGTAATCTAACGACACTCCGAATAATTTTTCATTTACTATTCTTTGATGAGCAACTTCGGAAGAATCGCGGTGAAGCCCGTCTAATCTTATTGACGTGATTTGATTTGTAGATTGGTCAATTGAACCATCTAAATTTCTTACAGAATAAAAAGTATAAAAATTCAAGTTATTAAAACCGAACTGCACAGCAGCTCCGCGAAGAAATAAATTTTCATCCGAACTTAAATAGGGGATGATTCCTTTGGCATTCCTTGGCAAAATTTGAACAGTTTCAATTCCTTTCCCAACTGAATAGCGGCTCCATAATGCTAATCCCTGACCGAATTCAAAGAGGAAATCACCGGCGACAAAACTTTTAATTAATCCAATATCTCTCGCATAAAAATGGAAAGTAGTAAAATCATTTAATGATTTTTCTCCGGGATCTTTTTCTGTTAAAACTCCGACGCGAATATTTTTGTCTTTGCTGGCAACAAGACGGTTATAAATTTTCCAGCTTGAGCCGTAATATTTCCCATCTTTAAAAGCTTGGTCTTGCTGTAGATCATATAATCCTCGGGAACGAAGTGTGAAATCAATTGTCTCAAAACTTTTTTTTATCGAATCAAAAAAAGAAACATCTTTAACATCTCCAAAAATTAAAAAGGGAATAATCCTATCAATAAGTTCAACACTAACGCCTTCTGCTGATCTTAGATCATTTTCGTTTTTTATTCCACCCAACAAATTTCTGTGCCTAATAATTGCTGTTGCCGATTGCCTATCAATATTTGGTATCCTCATTAATTCTGCAATTGAAGCTCTGTTAACAGCAATTTTATTTTGCATCAGATATTCGATAAGATCATAATACTCAATACCTTCTTTATCTGTTGTGGCATCCTCGAGGACGTCGTAGAGATTATTTTGCAAAGTAGTGGTATCTACTTGTGAGTGGAGTGTAAGTGCAAATGGAAAAAATATTGAGAGTAAAAAAAAGAATTTCATCAAGATAATTATTTAGTAAAACGTATGATTAAACCAAACTGATGTGTTAAACCAAGATCAGGATGTGAGAAAAAAGCATAATCAACTTGAACAAATTGATAAATGATTCCGATTCCGGCTGAGTAAGTATTCGGTTCGTTCGATGCCCCAATCCTAAATTTTAAGAAATCCAATATTGAATATTCAGTACCTAATCTGATTGATGGATTAAAACCAATTTCTTTTTTTACGGCTGCACTGAATACAATATCTTTTACAAATATTAAATCAATACCGAACCATATTACAGTTGGTATATCGTTGGATTCATTTGTTATTGTTGATCTGGTTACATTATTAACAGCAAATCCAAGTCCTATCTGATCATTTAATTTTGCAATTGCACCTATGTTGAATACGATAGCTCCTTTGCTTCCATAATTTTTAATCGCGATACTATGATAAACTGAACTAAATCCGATGAAGAAATTATTTGCGATCTTTCTTCCGTAACCGACAGCAAATTTATTTTCTTTATAAAGTTCGAAACCATAATTACTGTAACCTGCACTGAAAGAACCATATTGGGTAGGTTCGCAATATGCAGCAAAAGCATTTGCAAGTTCTTTAACTCCAAACGGAGCGGGTGAATAATAAAAACCTATTTCACGTGACTTTATTAGAGCTAAACCGGCGGGATTATTAAATAATGAAAAAACATCATTAGCTGAAGACACATCAGAATGAGCTAAAGCAATTTGTCCTGCCCCAGGTTGATATTGCGCGAAACTTTCAACCCCTAAAAGCAGTAGAACGTAAAAGAGTTTTACCAGCTTTTTCATACATATGCAACTTAAAAGATTGTTTAATTTTTTCCAAATCTCTATTTTGAAATGTGAAATAAATATTGGAGTGCAGGTAATGAAAAAAACATTAGTTTTCTTTTGCTTAATTACTTTTCTTCCTGCTTATCTTGTTGCTCAAGAACTAGATGTAACTGTTATCGTGAGGGATGAACAACTTGATATTTCTTCGCGTGAACGTGTAAACAATTTTAAGAATCAAATTCAAGACTATCTTAATAACACAAAGTATACTCGCAAACCATGGGAAGGCGATAAGATCAAGTGTACATTCAATATTTTTTTTAACGGATCGAACGATAATATAAGCTATTCGGCTCAATTAGTTGTCTCCAGCCAAAGACCAATTGAAGGAACTAAACTCAATTCATTAATGATGAGAATCATGGATAATACTTGGTCGTTCAAATATCAAAAGAATCAAGCAATGTATTTTAATCAAACTGATTTTGACCCGCTTACAAGTATGCTTGATTTCTACGCATATATAATTATTGGATTCGATTTTGATTCTTATTACAAATTAGGCGGTACTGACTATTTTCAAAAAGCACTTGACATAGCAGCTAAAGGAGGAAGCAGTTCACCTAAGGGCTGGCAGTATGAGAGCAACGCTTATAACAGACGAGCATTGGTTGATAATTTATCGAATGCAAAGTATCAGCAATTCCGCCAAGATTATTTTGATTATCACTATAACGGACTGGATCTTTTCCATACCGAAGACCAAAAACAAAGTGCATACAATAATATAGTTAAGCTGATCAAAAATTTAGAAAAGATGAGAGATCAGATAGATACGAGAAGTGTTTTGATGAAAGTTTTTTTTGATGCTAAAGCCGAAGAGTTTGTTGAGTATTTGAAAAACTATCCTGATAAATCAATTTTTAATACTCTAAAAAAACTTGATCCGCCGCATATTTCAAAGTATGATGAAGCGATGAAATAGCTGTTAGCTTTTAGCTTTTAGATATTTGCAATTTATTTAATGATTTTAAAATTGCTTGGCTAATAGCTGAAAGCTAATTGCTAAGGGCTGGTTACTAAATACTAATTTCATAAACTCGATACTTTTTATAAATCTCACCATTCATTACTTGAGCACCGCGGTTCATCATATCGTTATCTTCTAATATCCAGCTTGCTTCACCAAGAAAAATTCCGTTCTCTGCCGCACGGTTAACTATCTCCCAATAAAATACTGCATCAAGTCCGCGCTTTTGGTATTCGGGAATTATTCCAAGTGTTAGAATTCGCGACCATGTCATTTTTTTCTTTTGAGTAAACAGTTTTAAGAATCCAAATGGAAAAAGTTTTCCGTTCATAGACTTAAAGATTTGATTGTAATCCAACATAACCAAAGCAAAACCAACAAGTTTATTATCAATCTCTCCAAATAAAAGAAGAGAAGGTTCAACAAGCGGTTTTAAATCTTTTGCCATAGCATCAACTTCTTCTTCGGTGAATGGAACAAAACCCCAGTTTGGTGCCCAAGCTTTATTATAGATAAATTTAATTTTTTCTACTTCTTTCTTGTACTGCTTCATGTTAATGGGATAAACTTTAATTCCGGAACGTTTTTGTGCGATCTCAGCAACACGTCTAAGTTTATCCGAAGAGATAACTTTTTTATTTTCTAGTTTGTAAGCATAAAGATCTTTTGCTTTTTTGAATCCGTAATTATCACAAAGAGCTAAATAGTATTTCGGATTGTAGGTCATCAACAAACGTGGTTCGTCGTCGAATCCGTCAAGTAACATTGCATACTCGTCGTTTGAAGAAGGATTAGCCGGACCGCGCATTGCATCGCATCCTTTGGATCTTAACCATTCTTTGGCGGTATCGAAAAGTTTGTTGGCTACTTCTTGATCGTCTATACATTCAAAAAATCCGAAGAATCCAACTTTGTCATTATGATATTTATTGTGTAGATCATTTTTTATTGCAGCAATTCTTCCCACAAGTTCACCGTCTCTTTCAGCTAAGAACATTTCCATCTCAGCATGCTTAAAGAACGGATTCTTATTTCGATCTAAATTTTTTTTCTTATCGAAGATTAAAGGCGGAACCCAGTGAGGATAGTCTTTATAGATTTTCCAAGCAAATTTTATGAATGTAACAACGTCCTTCTTAGTGCTGACGGCTCTTATATTTATTTCTGACATCGAAATTCCGTATCGAGCCGGGTATTGCTGCAGTGGCGGATTAGAAGCACTACACTTCAATAAACCACTACAGTTTGATAGTAGCTCTATACTTGAATTTATCACTGCACCCGCCATCGTCAGCAATACCATGTTAGCAGCTGGCATATTTTCTATTGATTAAGGCTATCATTTGGGATTTTGTTTTCGTCTGTGATTAGTTGTAAATATGAAAATTTGACTCCATGATGTCCAATATATTTGAGTCCACATTTTCATCAAATTTTCTTGCAAATAAATTATCACCAGTTAATAAAAAATCAATGTCGTCTTTCGTAAATGTTTTTGGTCGTAATTTTATGTTCCCGTGTGGTATCCATATTATAGCTCTTTTATCGTCATTTATTATTTTTCCGTTAAACGAGGTATTCATCATTACTGTCTGAAAGAAGGATTCATCTGCTATTAACGTATGAAGGTAGTAATCCTCAAACTTTTTCGCTTCACCACTATTACAAATGAATTCACAACATGCTCTTGTCAATACCATCCATTGTCCACCGATGTAGGATATTACATCTTTAAGATAAGCTCTTTTGTAAGAAACTCCCGAAAAACCTGTGTCTGTTTCTACAAAATAATTTTCAATGCGGTTCATGGTTTCTGGTCTTTCTGTAGCCTGATTTGCAATTTTTATGAAATTATTTCCCTTATTCTTACTAAGAAAATCATGAATAAAATCTTGGGATTTTAGCGGAAAATCCTGTCCGCTAAGATTGATAAAAAAATCCCAGTCAACATTTAAATTTAAAAGGTATTTAATGCCATTTAATTCAGCTTGAACCATACTATACCCTCCCCAAACCACATTTTCACTTTCTAAGATATATGCGTTAGAAAAATTTGCTAAAAAATCTTGAATGTCTTCATAAATCTCTAAACCAGTTTTTTGGTCCACATGTATTAAATAATAATTTTCTGGGTGGTAAATGGCTCTAAAAAGCCTTTTAAACTGTTCGGGAAAGCGATGAACCAAAATGAAGTAAGCAATTTTAGTTTGTCCACTTGGGGTGTCAAAATTTGATTTTTCTTTTTGTGTTGAAATAATTTTTTCTGTCATTTTTTCTTTTTGTTAAAATTTTAGTTTAGTGATGTACGGTTCAAATGCTTGTTGCTAACTAATAAATAAGGCTGCTGGAATTTTTGTTCTAGGAATAAACTCACAAGGCAGCCTTTCAAAGATTTGTTAGATTAAGCCGATCTCTCTACCAACTTTTTTGAATGTGTTAATTATAAAATCTAAATGTTCATCTTCGTGCGTTGACATATAGCTGGTTCTCATCATCTGTCTTCCTTGAGGAACTCCCGGTGAAATAAATACATTTACGAAAACACCGGCATCATAAAGTTTACGCCACATAGCAAAAGCTAATTCATCATTACCAACAATAACCGGAACAATTGCGGTTCTGCCATCAATTATTTTAAAACCTGCTTCGGTTAATTCTTTTCTTACTCTGTTTGCATTTTCAATAAGTTTTGGTACTCTCCAAGGTTCTTTTTTCAAAATATCTAAAGCAGCAAGGGCAGCAGCTACAGCAGCCGGAGTTGGAGATGCACTGAAAATTAATGCTGCTGAATGATGCTTGAGATAATTAATAACTCTTTCTTTACCGGCTACAAATCCGCCGAGTGATGCAAATGTTTTACTGAATGTTCCCATTGTTAGATCAACTTCATCTTCCAGATTGAATTCGCTTGCTGTTCCTCTTCCTCCTTTACCGATTACACCGACAGCATGAGCATCGTCTATTAATGTTCTTGCATTGTATTTCTTTGCCAAAGCTATAAGCTTTCCTAGATTAACAATCTCTCCACCCGTACTAAAAACGCCGTCGCTAACAATTAGCTTACCGGCATCCATAGGTAATTTCTGTAAAACTCTTTCGAGATCTGCCATATCGTTATGTTTGTAACGTTCAAGATTTGCTGTAATACCTTTAGCCATCATCTGTCCGGCAACAATACAAGCATGATTATCTTTATCGGAAACAACGTACTCATCTCTCCCTTGAACCAAAGTTGGAATTATTCCTTGAGCCGTTTGATATCCAGTAGAAAATAGAAGGACTGCTTCCGCACCAAAAAATTCTGCTAGTTTGCTTTCAAGTTCTACGTGGAGATCTAAAGTGCCTGTAAGATAACGGGAACCTGAACAACCGGTTCCGTATTTTTCAACAGCTTTCATAGCGGCTTCTTTAACTAATGGATGAGCAGTTAGCCCTAAATAATTATTTGACCCCGCCATTACTATTTTTCTGCCTTCGATTTGAACAACTGGTCCTTCGTTCTCTTCTATGACGCGGAAATATGGATACAACCCCAATGCTTTGACATCGTCTGCACGTGTGAAATCATAACATTTTTGAAATAAGTCCAAAATTCCTCCGGATTATTTTTCTTGTATTAAATTTTCTATTTTTAGATTGCTTGAAATTCGAGTAAATCATTTTTCGAGCGTCAATATAATGAAATTATATTTATAATTAATAAAACGTATATGAAAAATATCTCTGTTGTAACCGGTGCTTCGGGTTTTGTAGGGAGTCACCTTGTAGATCGTCTGCTAGCTGAAGGTCATCAGGTTAAGTGTATCTTAAGAAAAACAAGCTCTAAACGATGGTTGGAAAATAAACCTGTAGAAATTATTGATGCCGGTTTATTTGATAAAGAATCTTTAAAGAAAATAATAAAAGATGCCGATTATCTATTTCATGTAGCGGGAGTTGTAAAAGCTAAAAATGAAGAAGATTACTTTAAGGGGAATGTTGAAACAACACAAAATCTTTTAAATATACTTTCTGAAGTTAATCAAAATATAAAACGTGTTGTTATTGTAAGCAGCCAAACTGCATGCGGCCCTTCTCTTGATGGAAGACCTGTGACAGAAGAAACAAAAGAACATCCCATCACAACTTACGGAAGAAGTAAGTATGCTCAGGAACAGTTGGCAAAAAAGTATATGGATAAACTTCCAATTACTATTATTCGTCCACCTGCTGTTTATGGTTCGCGCGATACAGAGATCTATCTTTTTTTCAAAACTTATAAACAAGGTTTAATGGGTCTAATCGGTTTTGATAAGAAACAAGTTAGTATTGTTCATGTTGAAGATTTGGTAAACGGAATTTATTTGGCGGCTGCATCTCAAAAAGCAATTGGTCAAACATATTTTATAGGAAGTGAACTATATTACAATTGGGAAGAGATCGGTGAAGTTTGTCATAAAGCATTCGGGAAAAAAGCTTTCACAATAAAAATTCCTCACTTTATTGTTTACACAGTTGCAGCAATTGCACAATTCTTTTCTCTCTTCAGTTCTAAGGCTGCAACATTTAATTTAGAAAAAGCACGTGATTTTGTCCAGAGAACTTGGACATGTGATGTTTCCAAAGCAGTTAATGATTTGGGATATCGTCAAAATGTTTCTTTGGAAGATGGAATGAAACGGACAATTGATTGGTACAAAGAAATGAAATGGCTTTAAATGAGCGCAGAGTGTAAAGTACTGAGTTTGAAAATTTTTCTCTCTGCGTTCTACGTTCATCACTCTACACTCTTAGTTATTCTTCGCTCCTTCTTTGATCCATGTTTTAATACCATCAATTTGATTTTTAGTAACAGGCGGATATCCGAGCGGCGGCATTAGATTTCCGCTTGTCCCTTCGATTGACCATACTAGTTTACTGTTCTGTGGTAACAAAGGTGCAACCACAAGATAACTTTGTGTTGTGTTTGAGTAAGAAGTCAAACTTAATCCTGCTTCTCTGGTCTGATCATCATGACATCCGGCACGTGCACATTTTGCTGTTAGGACCGGTTGAATATGCTGTGAGTAACTCACATTAGATGATGGAATTATTTTGTTGTCTATATCTGATATGTTTATTGTATCATCGCATGCTGCAATTAACATTAGACCGAACAGTGTGAGTGTAAGAAAAATATTTATTACTGATTTATATATCATTTATTTTTGCCGTTGTCTAGGCAAAGATATTTTTGTTCTCGATCTAATTCAATTCTTTTATTGGGGTATAATAAAATATTAGTTATTTTTCTATTAATGTGAACCATTATATAAGGAATATAAAATGAAAGTTCCTGTAAAAATCAGTTATCTCTGTATTATCTTTTTCTTATCAGCGGAATTATTTGCTCAAGATCTTTTACAAGCCGGTCCGATGGTTGGCTATAGCGCTATGAGAGAAACAGTACTCTGGGTACAAACTAAATCATCCGCAAAAATTAAATTCGTTTATTGGGATGTTAATGATCTTAAGAAAAAATATTCCACCAAAGAGTTTGTAACGAAAGAAGAAGAAAGTTTTACAGCAAAATTAATATGTGATCAACTAGAACCCGGACAAAAATATAATTATGAACTTTATATTAACGGTAAAAGAATTGTACGCCCGTATGAATTGAAATTTCAAACTCAAGAACTTTGGCAATGGAGAAAAGATCCGCCGGAATTTAATTTTATTACAGGAAGTTGTTTGTATGTAAACGAACCTGTTTACGATAGACCGGGTAAACCTTATGGAAGCGATTATGAAATCTTAAAAAGTATTTATGATAAGCATCCTGATTTTATGTTATGGCTTGGTGATAATTGGTATTACCGTGAAGCTGATTGGGATTCGTGGAGCGGAGTTATCAAAAGAATAACTCATACAAGATCTTTGCCCGAACTTCAACCGGTCTTAGGATCTATGCATCACTATTCGATATGGGATGATCATGATTTTGGTCCTAATGACAGCGATAGAGGATACTGGAATAAAGATAAAACACTGGATGCATTTAAATTATTTATACCAAATCCTTCATTTGGAATTAATGGCAATCCCGGGATTACAACTTGCTTTCAATGGGGTGATGTTGATTTCTTCTTGCTCGATGACCGTTATTACAGAACTCCCAACGATCGTAGAACAGGTGAAAAAGAAATGTTTGGCGAAGAACAAATTCGATGGCTGATTGATAATTTAGTGAAAAGCAAAGCGCCATTTAAAATAATTGCAACCGGCGGACAAATTCTAAATCCGGTTGAAAAAGATTATTTGGAAATCTATAATAAATTTCCTGAAGAGAAAGCCAAACTTCTTAAACTAATTCAGGATGAAGGTATCGAAGGAGTAATATTTTTAACCGGGGATAGACACCATTCGGAATTAACAAAACTTGAGAGAGATGGGACTTATCCATTGTACGATTTTACAATTTCATCTTTTACTGCCGGAGTCTCTCCCGGAAAAGATGAACAGAATAATTTTAGAGTACCAGGTAAAATTTCTGATGAGCATAATTTTGCAATTTTCAATATAAGCGGAAAGAGTAAAAACAGAATTATGAAATGCACTGTATATGATGTTAAAGGGAAAGAGTTATGGAATTATATTATCAATGAAAATGATTTGAAGAACAAATGATGTTTGTAATTGTTATTAGTGATTGGATTAATGATTGACAATACGAATGTTGATTATTAGTTTTGTTTCAGTTGAATTTGTTTATTGAAATTCTCAATTGTATTCGGGGCTATAGCTCAGTTGGGAGAGCGCTTGAATGGCATTCAAGAGGTCAGCGGTTCGATCCCGCTTAGCTCCACAAAAAAAAGCGACATAAGTCGCTTTTACTTTAATAACAAGTTCCTTTTAACCAACTCGTTTAATGTCCGCTCTCAACTTTTTTAGTAAGATCCGCTATTTGAGAAAAACTTGTTTGCAACTTTCTTAGTTCGGTTTCTAATTTATAAATTTTATAAGATTCAATGGCTTCTTTTCCGCCAAGCAGCCAATTAACATCGCATCCTATCTTGAGAAGCTTAACTAAAATTCTTGTTCCCGGTTCTCTTTTTCCGCTGATGTATTGCTGTAACTGTTGAGGGGAAATCTTCATTGCTTCGGCAAGTTTTTTTAATGTGCCGTATTTTCTCTTTGCAAACAATCGCAACCTTTCACCAATTCCGAGTTGAAGTTTTTCATCAGTGAACAGATCTAAATTTTCGGGGTAATCTCCTTCAAAGAGATTTAGTTCAAATTGGTAATCATCAATAATTTTTTTTATTTGATGATAAAGTTCGTCATCAAATTGTGGACTATCATTGAGTAAATAGGTAAGCGTTTGGACTTTAATGCCAAGTTTTTCGGCAATCATATTTTGTTTGATGCCGAGCGTATGGACAAGATATTTTATTTCTTCCTGCTTTGTCATTGTTATTTTAGACCTTTTGTAAAGCAGCTGCTTATGCAAAATAGCAAACCTGATTCCATCTGGCAAGTTTAATCTAAATCGTAACTTTATTGGTTACAATAAGTCTAATTTCGCAAGAAATTCAGTTATGAAGTTTCATTACTAATTCAATATCTTAGTATCATATGAAATTACAGTTCAATAAAGATCATAAATACATTCTTCACTTAGCACTACCCGCGATTGCCGGATTATCAACTCAAATGGTTGTTTCGCTTGTTGATACCGCAATGGTTGGCCGTCTTTATAATGCCGAGTATTATCTTGCCGCAATGGGTATTGGTGTATTTGCTACGTGGGCTGTAGTAAGTCTCTTCTCAAGTCTTGCAACCGGAACGCATGTATTGATTGCAAGAAGATTTGGTTCAAAAGAATTTGATAAATGCGGTGATGTTCTTAATACTTCTCTCATTATAGCTCTATTAATTGGGACTATTATTGCTTCCATTGTAGTTGGCTTTTCTTACGATATCGCAAATTTTTTTGCTGTTGATCCCAAAGTTGGATTCTATGCCGGAGAATTTTTGCATTACCGTTTTATGGGGATTCCTTTTTTTCTAATTACTGTTTCTTACAGAGGATTTTTCTTTGGGATAGGGAAGACAAAGATTTTTATGTATTCCGCAATTCTTATAAACTTCCTGAACATAGTCTTTAATTATTTTTTCATTTACGGCGGATTTGGTATGAAGGGTATGGGCCTTGCCGGATCGGGACTTGGTTCTACTATCGCTACAATTTGTGATGCTCTTTTTTATTTTACTGTCTCGTTGTTACCTTCATTCAGACATAAATTTAATTACTTCAGAAATTTTAGATTTATAAAATCAATTGCTTCTTCGATAATAAAAATTTCACTTCCTGTGTCTCTTCAAAATATTTTTATACTTGTAGGATTTTTAAGCTTTATAACTATAACTGGATTTATCGGAACAGCAGAACAAGCAGCAAGCACTGTTATTTTTTCTGCACTACAATTTTCACTTATGCCGTGTTTTGGATTTGGAATTGCCATTCAAACTCTTGTTGGCAACAGTCTTGGGAGTGAAGATGTTGATAAAGCGAAATATTATGGTTATGAAACAAGTAAACTTGCTACTTTTTATACTCTTCTTGTAGGTATAATTTTCATAACGATTCCAGGATTAGTTCTTCATCTTATTACAAATGATCAGATTGTAATTGAAACCGCTGCACCGGCATTAAGAATAGCCGGCATTGGACAAATATTTTATGCAACAGGTGTAGTACTTGCAAATGGGTTACAAGCGTCAGGGCAGACTTTTTATGTTATGATGTCCGAAGTTATTGTTAATTGGTTTGTATTTGTCCCAATCGCCTATTTCTTAGGAGTTTACATGAAATTTGGTTTGTTAGGCGCTTGGTCTGCACTTCCATTTTATGTAATCCTATATGCCGCCGTTATATTTTTAAAATTTAAATTTGGCAATTGGGAAAAGTATAAGCGTGTGTGACATAAATAACTTGACTATCTTATCTACGAAGGATATATTTATTACGTAAAAATGAAGAAAACTAAATATTTCATATCGTTAATCATTCTTTCCGCTTTAATAACCTATGCGGGAGTTGGTCTGTTAAAATTTTCGGCACGCAGCCAAAACGGAAATGTTGTTGTTGCGTGGCAGACAGTAACAGAAACAAATCTTAGTCATTTTGTTGTTGAAAGAAAAACTGTTAACGGTAGTTTTATGGAACTTGGAAATGTATCTCCACGCTCAGATAAAAATTATGAATATGTTGATCAATCTGCATTTAAAACTTCAGATCAACTATACGTTTATAGATTAAAGATAGTTGATAACGACGGTTCTGTTTCATATTCCGAAGAAAAAGCTGTTGCACATAATGTTTCCAGTGTAAAAAGAACCTGGGGAAGCATTAAAGCTTTATTCCGTTAATCTTTTCATCCGCATTGAACCACTTCTTATTTTAACCGATAAAATTTTTTCATGTTCAAAACAAATCTTCAAATATATTTAGCTTCAAAATCACCCAGACGAAGAAAGCTGCTTAAACAATTAGGAATTTCCTTCAAATCATTTTCAGTTGATCTTAAAGAAGAAGTCTTAGACGGAGAACATCCTGTACAGACAGTCCGCAGACTTGCTCTTCATAAATCTGAAGCAGCTAGTTTGAAAGTGAGGAAAGGAATTATTATTACCGCTGATACAATTGTTGTTCTTGATAAAGAAATTATCGGAAAGCCCAAAGATGAAAAAGATGCCTTTAAGATTTTATCAAAACTGAGTGGAAAAACTCATTTAGTTTTTACTGGATTTGTTGTGAAAAATTTAATGAACGGGAAAAGTATTGTAGATTATGAAAGGACTAAAGTTACATTTCGAGAATTAACATCAAAAGAAATTAACGATTATATTAAAACCGGAAGCCCGATGGATAAAGCCGGAGCTTATGGTATTCAAGATGATTTTGGTGCAGTCTTTGTAGAAAAAATTGATGGCTGTTATTATAACGTTGTCGGTCTTCCGCTTGCAAAACTTTACCGGTCATTAAAGGAAATATTGTGACTTGTTTGAAAAACTAAAAAAAAATCTAATAATATCTATTCTTCTTACTACACTTATTTTTTCACTCTTCGGTGTCCTTACTGATTTTAATTCGATAATAAATTCTTTCAAACAGTTTAATTGGCTATTACTGCCTGGTTTGTTATCGCTTTCTTTAGGGAATTATATATTCCGATTTATTAAATGGGAATACTATTTAAAATTATTAAAGATCAAAATTTCAAGATTACTCTCAGTTAAAATATTTTTTTCCGGTTTAGCAATGAGCGCATCACCTGCAAAAATGGGTGAAGTGCTTAAATCATTATTGCTAAAAGAAATATTGAATGAGCCAATCTCTAAAACTGCATCAATTATTTTTGCAGAACGATTAACAGATCTTCTATCACTAACCTTTCTTGCAATAGTAGGCGGATTATATTTCCATTATAATACTGTATTGATCTACTTGACCGCATCTTTCTTCATAATATTAATAATTGTAATTAGTAACCGGGCAATTGCTGAATATATAATTATGTATTCTGCAAAAGTACCCTTCATAAAAAATCATATTTCTAATATCCAGAATCTTTATGAGAGCGCATATATATTACTGCAGCCAAAAGCAATCTTCTTAATGCTTGGAGTTAGTATTTCTTCATGGTTCTTTGAGTGTTTTGGTTTTTATTTGATTCTCTTTAACTTTGGACAGAGTTTTTCGATTCTATGGTCTACATTTGTTTATGCTTTTTCTATAATAGCCGGTGCTGTTTCAATGTTACCGGGTGGATTAGGTGTAACGGAAGGTTCATTAAGTTTGATTTTGATAAAAGGCGGGATTCCTAACGAGACTGCAATCGCTACTACGATTATTATTAGAATGGTGACTTTATGGTTCGCGGTAATTCTTGGTTTAATTGTTTTGTTTTTTCTGCGCAAGGAGTATAATAATTCATTGAATAAAACACGGAGTAATAATGGCTAAGTACAAAAAAATAGTAGTTCCAAACGAGGGTGAGAAGATTACGATTAAAGATGGCAAGTTGTCTATTCCAAATAATCCGGTTATTCCTTTTATAGAAGGAGACGGAATAGGTCCCGATATTTGGTTTGCTTCTAAAATGGTTTTTGATGCCGCAGTTGAAAAAGCTTACAATGGAAAAAAGAAAATTGTTTGGATGGAAATTTATGCCGGAGAAAAAGCTGTCAAGACTTACGGAAAGAATCAGTGGCTTCCGGGTGAAACTCTCGATGCAATAAAAGAATATGTTGTAGCGATCAAAGGACCTCTTACAACACCGGTCGGTGGTGGTATAAGAAGTCTAAACGTAACTCTTCGTCAAGAACTTGATCTTTTTGCTTGTGTTCGTCCTGTGAAATATTACAAGGGAACACCAAGTCCGGTAAAACGTCCTCAAGATTTAGATATTGTAATTTTTAGAGAGAACACGGAAGATGTTTATGCGGGAATAGAATTCAAAGCTGAATCTAAAGAAGCAACAGATCTAATTAAATACATTAATAAGAAATTTGATAAACATATTCGTGTTGAATCCGGAATTGGTATTAAACCAATGAGCAAGTTTGGATCTGAAAGATTAGTTAAGAAAGCAATTGAATATGCAGTCGCAAATAAACGCGCAAGTGTTACTCTTGTTCACAAAGGCAATATTATGAAATTTACTGAAGGATCTTTCAAAGAATGGGGATATGAAACTGCAAAAAAATATTTCGGCGATGCAACTATCACTGAAGACGAACTCTGGAAAAAATATAACGGTAAAGCACCCGAAGGTAAAATAATTATCAAAGATAGAATTGCAGACAGTATGTTTCAGCAGGCGCTATTAAGACCAAGCGAGTATGATGTTCTTGCTACTCCAAACTTAAATGGTGATTATCTTTCGGATGCAACCGCAGCACAAGTCGGCGGATTGGGTATTGCGCCCGGCGCTAATATGAGTTATTACTACGGAGTATTTGAAGCAACCCACGGAACTGCACCAAAATATGCTGGTCTTGATAAAGTTAATCCCGGTTCGGTTATTCTCTCCGGTGTTATGATGTTTGAATACATGGGCTGGAAAAAAGCGGCTCGATTAATTGAAAAAGCTATCGGTAAAGCAATAAAATCAAAAACAGTTACTTATGATTTTGCCCGTTTGATGAAAGGCTCAACTGAATTAAGCTGTTCTGATTTTGGCAGAGCAATTATAAAAAATATGTAAAATTAATTTGTGGAGACTCGATTAATCGAGTCTCACTTTTAAATAAGAAGATTGATCGAATCCACTCTCTTCAAAAAAATTTTATTTGATATTTGCGATTGAAATATTAATTTACAATAAGAAGTTCTTCTTAATAAATAATAGCAATTAATTAATGCGGTGGAAACTCGGTTAGAGTTTACCGGAAACCGTGTGGTGGGGATTAATTACAGTTACCTTCTTTCATCTTCAACTTTCAAAATCCTTAACTACTGTTTTTGGGATTTTTTTTTCTGTTCTATCGATAATGATTTAGTTATTGACAGAGGCAGATAAAATTTTTTCCCCAGCACGCGGTTTCTGCAAAAAAAATAAAAGCGGAATTTGCTAAGTCTCGTAGTATGGTAGTATATGTTTAGCTCTTATGAAAGCTAAACGGATTCATTCTTTGATTACAATGCTGAACATATTATCTATAAAAAAACAGTAATTAAAAAGGAGCGATCATAATGCTGTTGATTCTCCTGTCAATCCCGTTTAACCGGAGTAATTCACAATTACGTCCGTTAAATAATTATTGTTTAAGAAAAGGGATTGTCTCTTAAATCATTTTTAAAAACTAATTTATTACAAGGAGTCAGTTATGAAAATTACCCGTATGAACACGTTGGAAAATAAAGCAGGCGGAAAGATGGCTGCTTTCTTTGACATTCAAACATCGGATGAAATTATCATCAAAGGATTTCGCCTCATTAATGGGGCAAACGGTTTGTTCATCTCTTCCCCAGACGAGAAAGGAAAAGATGGGAAGTACTATGAATCTGTTATTCTACCTAAGGAAATGAAAACCGCGCTTGAAAAACTTGCTGTTGAGGAATACAACAGAATGCAGAAATAATGTTGAGAGTGTTAATGTAGAGTGTAAAAGAGGAAGGGAAAAATAATTCATGTACTTCCGATATTTTTTTCATGAAAAAATTAACAATGCTCTTCAGCAATAAGCGTTGAGGAAAGTATAACCCAATTTGCGGTCTGTAAAGTTATGTGCGAATCGTCGAAATGCCTTAAGATGTGAAAGGTACAAGGTGAAAAGCAAAAAATATTCTCAAACGTCTCACGTTTCACTTCTCACCTTTCACGTCTTTTTGAGATGGCTAATAAAAGTCCGATTATTTCACATTAACATTCGTTCACATCAAATTTTCCTACAGACCTTTCTGTCCTTGATTTTAGAACACACTGTTCTTATTTTGGCACCACTTCAAATAAAACTGATGGAGGTTTGAGATGAATAATGAAGAAAATGGAATGGGCAAAGGATTACTGATAGGTTTTTTGACGGGTGCCGCTGTAGGTTCAATCATCGCTCTTCTTTTTGCACCAAAGTCCGGTAAAGAATTACGCGAAGAAATTAAAAACAAATCGCAGGATTTTATGGAAGATGCGGAGAACTATGTAGCAAACGCTAAAGACAAAGCATCGCAACTCATAAATGAGGGTAAAAAAAAATCAGAGAAACTGGTATCTGATACCAAAGAAAAAGTTGATGCTCTTTTAGGTGAAGCTGAAAAGATCTTAAGCGATGCAAAAGGTAAAACCGGTGATTTTGCACATGCCGGTAAAGAAAAGATTGAAAAAGAAAGTGAACGGTTAAAAACAGCAATTAGAGCTGGAATGGATGCTTATAAAACTGAGAAGGGATCATAAAAATTTATGAATGTAATAGATATTCTTCTCATCATATTAATCCTATCGGCTTCTGCTTTATGTATTTTTCTTATTATTTATTTGAAGAAATTAGTTGATCATGTAGAAGCTGTACGCAAAGATGTTCGCGAGCTGGTTGAAAAAACAACTCCCGTTCTTGAAAATCTTGATGATGTTACTCGAAGAGCTAACCGTATGGTCTCGGAAGTTGAAAATTATTGGAATGAAATTGACAGCTCGATCAAAAAAGTGCGTGAACGGATTTCCGGTCTCACTTCTCTAAAAAGATTTACTGATGCGGAGAATCCAGTCTCAGAACTCATCAAAAATGTAAAAGCTTTAACCAAAGGCGTCATTGCTTTTTGGCAGGCGATTAAACACAGGTAATTTTTCTTGTTCAAACGTAAGGAGAATCAATCTTGAAAGAGTATAACGCAGATGCTATTAGAAATATAGCGTTTATTGGTCACGGCGGAAGTGGAAAAACTACGATCTCAGAAATCCTTTTATTTACTGGCGGAGAGATTAATCGTATTGGTAAAGTGGAAGAAGGGAACACAACTTCCGATTTTAATGCAAACGAAATCGAAAAACGGATTTCAATTGCAGCATCACCTCTTCATCTGGAATGGAATGGAACAAAAATTAATATCCTCGATACACCGGGTTTCCCGGATTTTATCGGACAGGTTATTTCTTCTTTGCATGTAGCAGATTTGGCTGTTTCAGTTATAAAAAGTTTTGAGGGAATTGAAGTAGGTACAGAACAAACATGGGAGTTTGTAAGAAAAAATAAACTACCCGCGGCAGTTATTATTAATAAAGTTGATAATGAACATTCAAAATATTTTGAAACAATTGCACAAGCTAAAACTCGTTTAAGCCATGATATAACTGTTGTTTCGTTCCCGGTAAAAGAAGGTTTGAATTTCAATTCGGTTATTGATCTGGTAAAAATGAAAATGATTACTTATGCCGATGCAGGTTCTAAAAAATTTACTGAAGAAGAAATTCCTGCTGACTTAAAAGCACACGCAGATAAACTTAGAGAAGTTCTTGTTGAGAAGATCGCTGAGGCAAGCGAAGAATTGATGAATAAATTTTTTGAAGAAGGGGCACTTAGCGATGAAGAAATTCAGAAAGGATTGAAAGCTTCAATTCTTAGCGGCGGATTGATTCCGGCTTTTGCTTTTGCTGCAACTAAAGGAATCGGACAAAACACATTGCTTGATTTTGCAGTAAAATATTTCCCTGCTCCAAATGAAAGAGAACCAATTGAAGCAACAATGAAAGATGGCGGTAAAAAAGTTAAAGTAGCTTGCGATGTAAAAAGCGAACCCGCTCTGCTAATATTCAAATCATTATCAGAACAGCATGTTGGCGAACTTTCAATATTTAAAGTTTACTCAGGTTCACTTTCACCAGGAATGGATCTTCAAAATACACATAGGGATAAGATCGAACGCCTTGGACAAATTTATATATTGAACGGACATAACAGAAAAGATATTACAAAATTAAACGCCGGTGATATCGGCGCAGTTGTAAAATTGAAAGATAGTCACACAGGTGATACTCTTAGTTCGAAAAATTTTACAATTCTATTGCCGGAAATTCAATATCCGGAACCGGTAATACGTTTTGCTGTTAAACCTAAAGCAAAAGGTGATGAAGATAAAATTTCCGCTGCTTTACATACTGCGCATGAAGAAGAACCGACACTTAGAACAAAATTTGATTCGGAAATTTCACAAACAGTAGTTTCGGGACAAGGTGAACTTCAACTTAATCTTGGTATTAAATTATTGAAAGATCGTTACGGTGTAGAAGTTGAATTGGTCGAGCCGAGAATTCCGTACCGCGAAACTATAAAAGGAAAATGTGAAGACTCCGAATACAAACACAAGAAACAATCCGGCGGACGCGGACAGTACGGGCATGTTCACTTAAAATTAGAACCGATGCCGCGCGGAAGCGGATATGAATTTGTTGATGACATAGTCGGCGGTGTTGTTCCGGGTCGTTTTATTCCAGCGGTTGAAAAAGGGTTGAAAGAGATTATGACGAAAGGAATTCTTACAGGAAGTAAAGTTGTTGATGTTAGGGTTTCCTTGTTTGATGGAACGTATCATGCAGTTGACTCCGATGAAGTTTCATTTAAGATTGCCGCATCACAAGCTTTTAGAAAAGGATTTATGGAAGCTAAACCAATGCTTCTCGAACCGATATATGATATCAATGTTAAGATACCGGAAAAATATATGGGCGATGTTATGGGCGATATTTCAGGAAGACGCGGCAAGATACAAAACATGGATTCGGATAATTCATTTCAAATAATTAAAGCTAAAGTACCTTTGGCAGAACTTCACAAATACTCTACTCAGCTTCGAAGCTTAACTTCGGGACGCGGAATGTTTTCGATGAGTTTCTCTCATTATGAGGAAGTTCCGAAGGAAACCGAAGCAAAAGTAATCGAAGAATACCAAAAACATAAAGAAGAAGAAGCAGAATAAATTTATTCTGATTAAATTGCGGGCGGAAGTAACATCAACTTCCGCCTTTTTTATTTATGGATAAACTCTGGTCACCTTGGCGTTCTAACTACATCGAATCTTTCAAAACAAAAAAAGATTCCGATGATTGTGTTTTTTGTGAAGCACTAAAACTTCCAATTGATAGTAAGGAATCACTTATTGTTTATAAAAACAAATTGTGTTATGTGATGCTGAATTTGTATCCTTACAACAGCGGTCACTTGATGATCATTCCAAATAAACACATTAGTGATATTCATACTTTGAGCCATGATGAAATGAATGAAATGATGAGTACAGTTCGTCTTTCAATGAAAGCTTTGGAAAAAGCTATGAAGCCGCAAGGGATGAACTTCGGTGCAAATCTTGGTAAAGCCGCTGGTGCCGGTATTGATTCGCATCTTCACTTTCACGTTGTACCAAGATGGAGCGGCGATATTAATTTTATGCCGGCTATCGGAGAAGTAAAAATCATTTCTCAGGATTTATTAGAAACGAAAAAAAAACTTATTAATTCCTTTAACGAAATTCTAAAAACAGACAAATAAAATAATGGACTTAAAAAAATTTAATATTTTGATTGCCCCGAACAGTTTTAAAGAATGTGCCGATTCTGTCGAGATTACCGAGTACATCAAAGGATCGTTGTTCAAATTGCTACCGGAAGAAATAAAATCTAAAATTGATTTTCTACTGAAACCAATATCTGATGGCGGTGATGGTTTTCTGCAAGTATGTCAGAGAAACTTTGGCGTGGAATTTCTTCATTTTGAAATCTCTAATCCTTTTAATGGAGACAAATTTTTCTGTCCGGTCGGATATTATCAGGATACCAAAACCATATATATTGAATCGGCTGAAGTTTTAGGTATGAAATTAATTCCGGTAGAATTCAGAAGACCAATGTCACTTTCATCAAAAGGAATGGGTGATTTGTTACTTCAGATATATGATTTTGTGATGGACGGAATTATGGATGTTGAAAAAGTAATTATAGGAATTGGCGGAACCGGGACTAATGATCTTGGTATTGGAATGATGGAAGTATTTGGACTTGAATTATATGATTCGAAAGATAATATGCTGGAAGTGCTACCCAGGAATTTTTCTAAGGTGGAGAAAATTGTTGTCCCCGAAGTAACTCTGCCATACAAAATAGAAATGATCCTTGATGTTGAAAATCCTTTACTAGGGATTGACGGAGCCAGTTTACTCTTTTCCGAACAGAAAGGTGCAACTGATGAAGAATCAAAAGAAATGGAAAAAGGATTTTCTCACATCCTTGATGAACTTGAGATAGATGATGATTCGCAATCAAATATGATTGGCGCAGGCGGCGGTTTAGCTGCAGCAATGAAAATGTTTTTCAATGCTCAAGAAAAATATGCCGATCAATTCATAAAAGAAGATTTGAAAGTTGATGCTGCTAATTATAAAGTAGATCTTGTTATAACCGGTGAGGGTAAATTAGACTCGCAAACATTTTTGAACAAGGGAGCTTTTATAGTCGTTAATGAGTTCGCACAAAAGAATGTTCCAATTATTTTTCTATGTGGTGCGAGTGAAGGTGATCTGCCTAAAGTTGAAAATCTTAAAGTGATAGAAATTTCGGAATATTTTGATACTATTGAAGAATCAATAGAGAAGATAGATAAAGGTATTGATATAGCGAGCAGAAAGATCAGCAAAGAAATTATTCAGCTATTCGCAAAGAAAAACACAAAATAGAAATGTTAATATTCACTTTGCGATCTTTGCGAAAAACTTTGCGCACTTTGCGTTTTACTTTTTAACCGCAAAGAACGCTAAGAAGGCGCAGAGAACGCAAAGATAAAATCCTATTATCATAAGACAGAATTAAAATGGAAAATCAATCTGAAATTTTTGAAAAAATAAAAATAGATGCGTTAGAAGAAATTCTAGGTAAAAAATTTCCTGTTCTTGATGACGGATTTATCCGTGTTGTAGATTATATGGGCGGTGATGAATCCATAGTTCAAGCCGCACGAGTTTCTTACGGCAAAGGAACGAAAAAAGTTTCTGAAGACGGCGGGTTAATTCGATATCTGTTAAGAAACTTTCACACCACTCCTTTTGAGATGAGTGAAATAAAATTACATGTTCGTGTCCCGATGGATACCTGGCGGCAATGGATCCGGCATAGAACTGCAAATGTGAATGAATACTCAACACGTTATTCAATTGCAATTGATGCTTCACAAAAAACTAGTTCGGGTGAATGGAGAATTCAGGCAATAGATAATAAGCAGGGAAGCGAAGGATTTTTTGATAACACAATTGGCAGTAAATTAACTGAACGTGAAGAAGAACTTCAGCAGTTTGCAAGGGAGATATATCAAGAAAGACTTCAGCTTGGCGTTGCAAGAGAACAAGCACGGAAAGATTTACCGCTTTCAACTTATACGGAAGCATATTGGAAAATTGATCTGCACAATCTCTTAAATTTTCTTGCTCTTCGTATGGATAATCATGCGCAGTTTGAGATTCGCAGCTATGCAAATGTAATTGGTAATGAAATTGTTTCGAGATGGTGTCCTATAGCTTGGGAAGCATTTAAGGATTACAGAATGAACTCAATGAATTTTTCTTCTCTTGAACTGCAGATCCTTAAACAATTAGTAACGGGAAATAAACAAGCTGCTCTTAAACTGGCGGAAGAGTTCGGCTGGCTAAATAAGATTAACGATAAGCTTTCTAAAAACCGTGAAAGAATTGAATTGGAAGAAAAGCTTGAAACACTGGGTTTACAAATACCATGGCTGTAATTGTCTTTTCGATCATCTGAAATGTAGGGAAGGGTCTATGACCCTTCCTCTGTGTATGCAATTCTCCAATCTATAAATTTTCTTTTGAATAGTTTTAATTTTGTTTTAAGTTGCATTTGCAACAAAGGTAAACCCGCAATGGGGAAGCATGTTCTAAATATCTTTTCATGTAAACACTCGCGAATTATAAGTCGGAAGACTTTATATATATAACAAAATTTATTATTTCCGTTTCTCGATTAATTTAATACAGACACCCTAAACGGTGTTTGAGTGAAGAATTCGGCTTGATATCATCCATTATTAGACAGAATGTTTATAAACTATAAGAATTATTATTGAAATCTTCCTATTATGTTTTTACATTTAATAAGCAAAAAATAAAACGGAGAAATATAAATTATGTTATCACAGCCATTAAGTAATGTACAAGAGGAATTACTGAAACTTTATTCCACTAATCTCTCTCCGGATGAATTGAAGGAACTTAAAACAGTGTTGGGAAAGTATTTTTCTCACAAAGCAGCCAAAGAAGCTGACAAAATATGGGATAATAAAAAATATTCAAATGAAACTATGGATGTTTGGTTAAATGAAGGATAGGATTAAAGTCGTTCTCGACACAAATGTTTTGCTCGTGTCAATATCATCAAAATCAAAATATCATTGGATATATGATAAATTAGTTGATGATGAATACGACTTATTTATTACAAATGAAATATTGTTGGAATATGAAGAAATTATTTCTCAAAAATATAATTCTTCTATCGCACGCGATGTAATCAAATCACTTCTAATTTTGCCAAACGTTTATAAAGCATCTATCTATTACAAATGGAATCTTATTGCAGAAGATACTGATGATAATAAATTTGTAGATTGCGCAATAAACTCAAATTCCCACCTATTAGTTACAAACGATAAACATTTCCAAGTATTAAAAAATATAGATTTCCCCAAAATTGAAGTAACAAACATCAACGATTTTGCAGCACAACTTGGAATAACCTTTTCTCGGGCGGCAAGGTAGGACTTTGACTGACAAAGAAATAAGATTAACGATAAACTCTCTAAAAACCGTGAAAGAATTGAGTTTGAAGAAAAACTTATTGAGTTAGGAATAGAAAAGCCGTGGTGAATAAATAGTCTTATTAGTGGTGAATTAATAATTGGATTGTAGATTTCATTTCTCTAGTGGATATTCCCCACAAGTATAATAGGCGGAGAGATGAAAAGAATAATTAACCCCGTAAAGATCACGGGACAAGCTGAGTGGAGAACTCAATCGGTAGTGCTTGCCCGCCGTCTTTTTGGCAGGTTGATCTTTAACATAACAGCCGTTAGCCCTCTATCAAAACTGTATAGTGTTTTTTAATATGTTTTCAATTATCTTTTTACAGGCATTAAAACAAAATAAGTTAAAAATATGAGTAAAGAATTATTCGAAAAGATAGCAAACTGTTTCAGAAATAAACCTGTAAAAAGGGCATTTTTGTTTGGTTCTGCATCACGAAACGAGGAAGACGAACAGAGTGATGTTGATATATTAGTTGAATTAGATTACTCTCAGCCAATCGGTCTTGGTTTTGTAAGAATGCAGTTAGAGTTAGAAGACTTATTAAAAAGAAAAGTAGATCTTCTTACAAGTAATAGTGTTTCAAAGTATATTCAACCATTTATTGACTCGGAAAAAATATTAATATATGAGAAATAGTTTAGGCGATAAGGCAAGATTACAACATATTTATGATGCTATTCTAGAAATTGAATCATACGTTCAAAAATCATCTTATCATATCTTCCAATCTAATACAATGATGCAATTTGCTAGCGTAAAACAATTAGAAATTATTGGTGAAGCCGCAAATCATCTTACACCCCATTTCAAAAAACTCTATTCAGAAATACAATGGCGGGAAATAATAGGTCTTAGGAATATATTAATCCACGAATATTTTGGAATTGATACTAAAATTGTGTGGGATATAATCACAACCGATATTGTTACATTTAAGTCACAAGTCAAAGAAATTATAGAACAAATATAAAAAAGGGCTAACCGTGTCTCAGCCCGCCCTCATCTCAATAAACATGCAGTACAAGTTCCGCCAAACTCTTAAAATATTTCTTTATCTTAAATAAGGGAATTAATTATTGGATTGTGGTTTTCATTTCTCTATTGGATATTCCCCACAAGAATAATAGGCGGAGAGATGAAAAAAATAATATACAGTTTACCTTTTATTATTATCTTATTCATTAGCTGTCGGGAAGGTATTGTAGATTTTCCCGATGATTCAAAAACCGGGACATTGTTTATTAGTTCTTCTCCCGTTGGCGCGGAAATTTTTTTTGAGAGCAATAAAACAGGAAAAGTTACGCCGGATAGCTTAATCATCTTACAGCCGGGCAGTTATAATCTAAAACTTCATTTACCGGGTTATCCTGATGAAAATTTCTCTGTTAATGTACAATCAGGACAAAGAAAATATATTAATATTAGTTTTAGCGGGTATTAGTTATTGGAAAAAATAATTATTGCTGCCATTTCAAAGAACAACGTAATCGGCTTGGATGGCAAGATACCTTGGCATTCTAAAGAAGAGTTACAGCATTTCAAACAAACTACAATGAGCTTTCCGGTAATAATGGGTAGAAAAACATGGGAAGCGATCGGTAAACCGCTCATTGGCAGATTAAACGTAGTAATAACCCGCGATCAGAGTTTTTCAACGCAACATCGTGAAATAGTAATTTTTCAGTCACTTCAGCTTGCGTTTAGTTATTTTAGCACCAGCATCTATAAAAAAGTGTTTATCATTGGCGGCGGTGAAATATTTTTAGAAGCTATTGATAAAGTTGATTCATTAATTTTATCTGAAATGAATTTTGAAACTGAAGGAGATACATTCTTTCCGGAAATTGACGGAACGAAATGGACACTTGATACAAATGAATTGTTTACTGATTTCACAGTTCATCATTATATTAGAAAATAGAATTAAAAGAATAGGTACTATTGTCACAAAAAATAAAAATATTACCGGAGAATCTTGCTAACAAGATAGCCGCCGGAGAAGTTGTTAACCGTCCAGAATCAGTTGTAAAGGAATTGATGGAAAATGCCATTGATGCCGGAGCTTCAAATATTGAAGTGATGATAAAAGGTGCAGGCAAAACTTTGATACAAGTTTTTGACGACGGTGAAGGAATGAGTGAGCAAGATGCTGTTCTTTCTATTCAAAGACATGCGACAAGTAAAATTGCAACAATTGAAGACCTTGAAGGAATTAGAACTTTTGGTTTTAGAGGCGAGGCGCTGGCTTCAATTGCCGCTGTTAGTATTTTTGAATTGAAAACTGAACGGCGCGATGAAGAGCTTGGTACTTATTTCAAGATTGATGAAAACTCAAACATCGTAAAAGAAAAAGGATCTTTTGCAAAAGGCACGTCTATCGCCGTGAAGAATCTTTTTTACAATGTTCCTGCACGCCGTAACTTCTTAAAGACTAATCAAACCGAACTTAAACATATCATAGAAACATTTAAGAAGATCTCACTCAGTTATCCAGAAATTGCGTTTAAGTTTTACAACGATGATGATATTGTTTTCGATTTTCCAATCGGAACAATTCAAGAAAGGATGAAACAAGTCTTTGCCGAAAATATTTTAGATGCGATTTTAGAAGTAAAAGAACTTACAGATTATCTCTCCATCACAGGATTTGTAACAAAACCCGCCTATCTACGCAGAAGTAAAGGCGAACAATACTTTTTCCTGAACAAAAGATATGTACAAAGTAAAATTATTAATCACTCTGTCTTTACCGCTTACGAACACGTTCTGGAAAAAGGCGATTATCCGTTCTTTGTTTTGTTCATGACAGTAGATCAGAAAAAAGTTGATGTAAATGTTCATCCGTCAAAACTGGAAGTTAAGTTCGAAGACGAAAAAGAAATTTATTCTTTCGTTCAAGCAGTAATTAAAAAAACACTTGGAAGTTATGATCTTGTTCCCAACATAACTTTTGATGGATCACAAACTGAGAAAGAATCTTTACGATACCGGAAGTATTCTCCATCAGATCGGCAAGATTTTAGCGACAGACCATTTACAAATAAACCCGGAAACGGAGAACGTCGAGCTCCGATCATGAGCGAAGAAGAAATGGATCGGATGTTCGATGATTTGAATCAAGAAATTAAATCATCGGCACCATCTTCGCCGGTTTCTTCTCCCTTTGATGAGAAACAATCAACGGAAGTTTATCATGAGAGCGGGATCTCGCAAGAATTCGAAACGCCGTTTCTGGTTTTGCTTCACAATAAATACATTCTAACACAAATCAAAAGCGGATTGATGATTATTGATGCTCACGTTGCGCATGAGCGTATTCTCTATGAAGTAGCGATGCAATCTTTTGAAGCAAACATTCCGTTCGCACAGCATCTTCTTTTTCCGCAGATAGTAAATCTCGATCCGGCTGATTACCAATTGATGAAAGAATTAGAACCTTATCTGACAAATCTTGGTTTTGAAATTAAATTTCAAGCAAAGAATAAAATAATAATTGTTGGAATACCCTCGGATGTAAAAGTTGAATATGAAGTTGAAACTCTACTTGATATTCTCCATGAGTATAGGAAAAATGAACAGCATAATCAGCTTGAAGTACGCGACAATCTTGCAAAATCTTTTTCATGCAAAGCGGCTATTAAAGCAGGAGATAAGCTGACAGAAAAGGAAATGAGAATCCTTGTTGATAAACTTTTTGCAACGTCTATGCCGTATGTATGTCCTCATGGCAGACCAATAGTTATTAAAATACCACTTGAAGAATTCGATAAAAGATTTGGAAGGACATAATCACTTTCGTATTTTTTTACGAGTTAAGTTTTCTAATTTTTAATATTATTTAGTGGTGAACCAAATGAATAACCGGAATAGGAATAGTATAATAATTGGGATTATCATTGCAGCGTTACTTAGAAAATTCTTATTTAATTCTGCGATGAATTTTACAAGTATTGATAAGGAAGCAGTGAGAGGGATTATTGAATTCATGTTTAATGTTTTTACGAACCTTATGATGATTTTGACCGTTTATCTATTATATCCGTTGTTTGTTAAAAATAAAATTGATTAACTTTTTTGTAGAAGAAAGAGGCAAAAATGTTTTCAGATAAATATAATAAAGCAAAAGAATCTTACATTAATAAACTATCGAAGTCGGACGAAACCGGAATGAAGTTTTCTACAGTATCTAGTGAACCGATCAATCCGCTTTACACTCAAGATGATATTGGAAATAATAACCAACTTGAAGAGATCGGATTTCCGGGAGAATATCCTTACACACGGGGGATTCACACAAACGGTTACCGCGGAAAGAATTGGACTATGCGACAGTTTGCCGGATTCGGAACTCCTGAAGATACAAACCAACGGTTCAAATATTTACTTGAACATGGACAGACCGGACTTTCTGTTGCATTTGATCTTCCAACTTTAATGGGCTGGGATGCTGATTCACCGATGAGTCAAGGTGAAGTTGGAATTTGCGGAGTTGCTGTCTCATCGCTTCAAGATATGGAAATTTTATATGATGGAATACCTTTGGATAAAGTATCAACATCAATGACTATCAATTCTCCGGCAGCAATGATCTTTGCATTTTATCTTGCAGTTGCTCAGAAACAAGGAGTAAGTTTTGATAAACTTAGAGGAACTCTTCAAAACGATATATTAAAAGAATACATTGCTCAGAAGGAATTTATTTTTCCGCCGCGTCCTTCAATGAGAATTATTACTGACATGATAGAATACTGTGCAAATGAAGTACCTCAATGGAATCCGGTTTCGATCAGCGGTTATCATATTAGAGAAGCCGGATCTACTGCCGCACAGGAACTTGCTTATACTTTAGCAGATGGATTTGCATACATTGAAGCTTGTCTGGAAAGAGGAATGGATATTGATTCTTTTGCACCGCGTCTTTCATTTTTCTTTAATTCACATTTAGATTTCTTTGAAGAAATTGCAAAGTACCGTGCGGCAAGAAGAATTTATGCAAAGAGAATGCGTGAAAAGTACGGGGCTAAGAATCCAAGATCGTGGTGGCTGCGTTTCCATACTCAAACTGCCGGATGTACTTTAACAGCGCAACAACCGGAAAACAATATTGTCCGCACTGCTTTTCAAGCAATGGCGGCAGTACTTGGCGGTACGCAATCGCTCCACACAAATTCGATGGATGAAACTTTGGCACTACCGAGTGAGAAAGCAGTTAAGATTGCTCTCCGAACCCAGCAAATACTTGCTTATGAAACCGGTGTGATAAATACAGTTGATCCGCTGGGCGGAAGCTATTTCGTAGAATCACTTACGAATAAAATGGAAGCAGAAGCGAATAGAATTTTTGGCGAGATTGATTCTCTTGGCGGAGTGATTGATGCAATTGAACACGGATATTTCCAGAAAAATATTGCTGACTCGGCTTACCGCTATCAGAGGGAGTTGGAGAAAAAAGAAAAATTTATTGTTGGTATTAATGAGTTTGTAGAAGAAGAAAGCAAAATTGATATTCCAATTCTAACAATTTCTCCGGAAGTGGAAATTCAGCAGAAAAAAAGATTAGCGGAATTGCATCAGAGCAGAAATCAAAATGAAGTGGATATAAGTTTGAAAGAAATAAGTGAAGCTGCACTTAATGGAAATAATTTAATGCCGGTTTTTGTTAAAGCGGCAAATAATTATGTTACTCTTGGCGAAATGGTTGATGAATTGAAACAACACTTTGGGACTTATGAAGAAGCAGTGGTATTCTAATATATCCGTTTATATAAAACTAATTAGGGTTACAAGCTGGCCTAAGAATTTTTTTGTATTCGTACCGGCGGTATTCTCAAAACATATTTTCAGTTTAGATTATTTCCTTACTGTATTGTTGGGATTTTTTACATTCTCGATCGCTTCAAGTGCCGTGTATGTATTTAATGATATTATTGACGCACCAAAAGATAAATTCCATCCTTTAAAAAAGAATAGACCTATTGCCAGCGGAGCGGTCTCCAAATTTACTGCTACGGTAATATCGGTTATTTTCTTTATGATACTTGCAGCAATTACTTTACAAATGTCTCTTTATTTTAGTTTGATAATATGGGCTTATGTTATCATAAATATTTTTTACACTACATACTTAAAAGAGGTTGTGATAGTTGATATATTTTGTGTTGCGTCTGGATTTATGCTTCGTGTAATTGCCGGTGCATTTTTAATCTCTGTTGATATATCAAATTGGTTGATACTTACTACCATGTTCCTTTCACTTTTTCTTGCTGTAATGAAACGACGTGTGGAAATTGCCAATAGCGCCAATCCTTCTGAACAGAGAAAGGTATTGAAAGACTATTCGCTAAGTTTTATAGATCAAATAGCTGCTATGACCGGCAGTGGTGTAATATTAAGTTATGCTTTGTATTCAGTTGCCGATAGGACTGTTAATTTTTTTGGTTCTGAGAATTTAGTATTTACAACTACTTATGTGATCTTCGGAATTTTTAGATATATGTATTTAGTCTATAAAAAAGACAAAGGCGAAAATGTTATAGAAGTTTTGATGACCGATATTCCTATGATCATTAATTTAGTTTTGTACATAGCAACAACTGTGTTTATTATTTACTCAAGATAATATGATTAGGAAATTGAAATGACCGATTATCTGTTAAGCTTATTTATTCTATTATTGCTGAGTGCATTTTTCTCTTCTTCCGAGATTGCTTTTATTGTCGGAAATAAAATAAAAATAGAAATTCGCGCACGGAAGAAAAATCTCTCTGCTCTTAACGCAAGATATTTTATAAATAATCCCGATCAATTTTTTTCAACAATATTAATTTCAAATAGTACTGTTAATATTGCTTTTGCATCACTTAGCTCTGTATTTCTCTTCAAATTATATGGACTCAAAGAATTCGAAATTCTCTTGATATCAACTACACTCCTTCTTTTGTTTGGTGAATTGATCCCAAAATATTTTGGTAGAGAACTTGCCGACCGGCTTGTTCTAATAGTTGCTATTCCATTACGAATAATAGCAATTGTGCTATATCCGTTGGTAAAAATAACATCTAAAATATCTTTGGTCTTAAGCAGAACAAACATTAAAGAAGAAGAAGAAATACAGCATTTGTTCGATAAAGAAGATATCCAGAATTTAATTGAAGAAAGTTCCGAAGCCGGTAAAATGGATGAAGAACAATCGGATATCATTAACAAAGTTATAGACATACGTGAACAACGGGTTTACGAAGCAATGACTCCGCGTACCGATATTGTTGGCATTGAGATTACTTCAACAATGCAAGAAGTATTAAAAACTTTTATTGATTCCGGTTACTCAAAACTTCCGGTCTATGATGAAAACTTGGATAACATAAAAGGTGTGGTCTTTGGTAAAGATATTTTTATGCAGCCGGCAGATCTAAAAACCGTTATGCGCGATGTTGTCTTTGTACCCGAAACCAAAAAAAGTTTGGAAATGCTTAATGAATTTTTAGATAAACAATTTTCAATTGCAATTGTGGTTGATGAATTTGGCGGGACTGCAGGAATGCTTACCGTAGAAGATTTGATAGAGGAATTATTTGGAGAAATACGCGATGAGTATGATGACGTGGAAGAAAAAATTGCTAAAAAGATAGATGCTAATTCTTACTTGGTTAATGGTAAAGTTGAAATAGATTATCTGAATGAAGAACTAGATTTTCAAATCCCGGAAGGAGATTATGAAACTATTGCCGGTTATGTAACGTTTAGAATTGGTAGAATCCCTGTAAAAGGAGAATCGTTTAAGATTCATAATTTATCGGTACAAATCTTAAAAGCAGATAAAACAAAAATTGATTTATTAAAACTAACACTAATACCTGAAACGGAAATTTAACCAGATCAAATTCAGAAAATAAAAATATGCCACCCTTCTTTTCTTCTCTCTTTGGAGACCAAAATAACATACCAAATTTAGATTCGGATTCATTCGAGGAAATGATGAATGAAGATAAAAATTCTATTCTTATGGATGTTAGAACTATTGAAGAGAACAAAGCATTAAGAATACCGAACACAAAATTGATTGATATTCATAAACCTAATTTCTTAGATCAAATTGATAAACTTGATCGTACGAAATCGTATTTAATTTATTGCCGCTCCGGAAGCAGAAGTTATACTGCATGCAAACAAATGAAAAGTTTTGGATTTGAGAAAGTTTACAATCTAAAAGGCGGGATTATTAGTTGGTGTGGTGAGACTGAACAAGGATAATTTCTGTTCCTCGATTCAATTCATATTCATTCTACTGCAAATCATATAATGGATTCATTCCGATCTCAAATGGAGAATGTTCATATTTTCCATTATCTTTCGCACCAAATTTCTAATAAGTGTTTTGTTAAATTTTACAGTAAATCACACAGATAAAAGTTCTAAAGCAAGAGTTGGTGAGTTCATAACGGATCATGGTGTTGTACAAACGCCAATTTTCATGCCGGTTGGAACTCAAGGTACAGTTAAAGCTATAACTCAGCGCGTTCTTGAAAATGATATTAATGCTGAGATCGTTCTTTCAAATACTTATCATTTATATTTAAGACCGGGAACAGCAATTCTAGAAAAAGCCGGCGGTCTTCATCAATTTATGAATTGGAACAGACCGATTCTATCAGATAGCGGCGGATTTCAAGTTTATAGTTTATCGGATCTTCGCAAGCTAAGAAAAGATGGCGTTGAATTTCGTTCTCATCTTGACGGTTCAACTCATTTTTTTACTCCGCAAAAAGTAATTGAAATTCAGCGAAGTATCGGATCTGACATAATGATGGTACTTGATGAGTGTACACCATTTCCTTGTGAATATGAATATACAAAAAAATCTAAAGAGCTAACATCAGATTGGGCTGTGCTAAATAAAAAAGCATTTGATGAAACTAAACCGCTCTACGGACATGAACAATATTTATTCGGGATTATTCAAGGAAGTGTTTACAAAGATTTACGCGAAGCATCTGCAAAAGATTTAATGAAGTTGGATTTCGACGGATATGCGATAGGCGGACTTGCTGTAGGAGAACCGACGGAAACGATGTATGAGCTTGTAGATTTTACAACTGATTTTATGCCTGTTGATAAACCCAGATATTTGATGGGAGTAGGCAGACCGGAAAATATTTTAGAGGCAATCGCTCTTGGTGTTGATATGTTCGATTGTGTTATGCCGACTCGGAATGCACGTAATGCTTATCTGTTTACATCGAAGGGAATAGTCTCGATGAGGAATGCAGCTTACAAAGATGATATGGATCCGTTAGACAAAGAATGTGATTGTTATACTTGTAAAAATTTTTCAAAAGCATATTTAAGACATTTATTTAATTCAAAAGAAGTTCTTGCTCTTGAATTGGCAACGATACATAATTTAACTTTTTATCTTAACTTAGTTCGCGAAACAAGGGAAAGAATTGTAGACGGAAGTTTTATCGAATGGAAAAATTATTTTTCTAAGATCATTTCAATAAACGTACAATCAATAGAGGAGTAGTAATGGAAATTCTTTTAGCAATGGCACCTTCACCTGATGGATCAGGCGGCGGAGGAAGTATGGTCAGCACTTTGATCATGTTCGGTGCAATCTTTGCGATCTTTTATTTTATGATCATTCGTCCCCAGCAAAAGAGAGCAAAAGAAAGAGAAAAACTTTTATCAGCAATTGAAAAAGGTGATAAAGTTATAACAAGCGGTGGTATGCACGCAACAATTGCCGGCATTGAAGATAAAATTGTTTTACTAGATGTTGGGAATAATGTTAAAATGAAATTCGACCGCTCTGCAATTACTACTATATTAAAAGAAAATTCAGATAAAAAATAATTAGAACCCTTCTTCCTCCTCTTTGAAAAGGGGAGGATTGAAGTGGGAATAATGTGTGGCCCTATGAAAGAACTCGGCATAAAGAAAAATTTTCTTGCTATAGGAAAAGAATATTCTAATTACAAAGATTCTCAGATAGTAATTGTTTCTGCTCCATTAGAAAAAACAGTTTCTTACGGTAAGGGAACAAGCAAAGGACCGGAAGAAATTTTGGAAGCTTCTCATTATGTTGAATTTTATGATGAAGAACAGAGCAGGGAATTATGTTTTGAAAAAGGGATTTGTACGCTCGAAGCATTAAACTTGCAAAAGCTATCTGTTGAAAAATCGCTTGATAAAATCTATAAAGAAGTATCCAAACATATAGATGCAGGGAAATTTGTTGTAACATTAGGCGGAGAGCATTCATTATCAACCGCGCCGATTAAAGCGCACCATGAAAGATTTCCTAAGCTTTCGATATTACAAATTGATGCGCATTCCGATCTTAGGGAAAGTTACGAAGGATCAAAATATTCTCATGCAAGTGTAATGGCAAGAGTTGCTGAATTCAATTCTAATATTGTACAAGTCGGAATTCGTGCACAGTGTAAAGAGGAAGTCGAGTTAAGGAAACGCAAGAGTATAAAAACTTTTTATGCTCGCGAAATTAAATTAGGGATGTATGGCAGCAATTGGCAAGAATTGGTTGTGAATAGTTTATCTGAAAATGTTTATATCACATTTGATGTTGACGGATTTGACCCATCGCTTATGCCGGCAACCGGCACAACAGAACCGGGCGGATTAGTTTGGGATGAAACAATGAATCTCCTAAAAACAGTCGGTCTCGAAAAAAATATTGTAGGATTTGACGTTGTTGAATTAGCTCCATCTAAGTATATGCCGTCGTCAAATTATATTGCTGCAAAACTTGTTTACAAAATTCTTAATTACGCCTTCATAAATCGGTAATCATTTCTATTGAATAATTTCTTGTTTTTGAGTAAGTAGATCATGGAATTATTCACTTCATATGAGAAAACCTTGAAACGATCAATTTTATTTTTCGTTCTCCTCACTTTAGCTTTGTTAAATAGTATATCTGCCCAGCACCAAAAAATTTATATTGGAAATATTGAGGGCGAGATTGATCTCGGATTAGCTCCATATGTTAAACGAGTTATTGAAGAAGCTGAAAAGAATGGTGCCAATGCAATAATTTTTAAGATTAATACATTCGGCGGAAGAGTTGATGCTGCAACACAAATTAAAGATGCAATTCTAAATAGTTCTATTCGAACGATTGCATTTATAGATAAACGGGCAATCTCTGCCGGTGCGTTGATTGCATTATCATGTGAAAAAATTGTAATGGTACCCGGCGCTTCAATTGGTGCTTCAACTGTTGTGGATCAATCCGGACAAAAACAATCCGAAAAGTATCAATCATACATGCGTTCTGAAATGAGAGCAACAGCAGAAAAAAATAAAAGACGAACCGATATTGCTCAAGGGATGGTTGATGAAACTATTTCCGTACCCGATCTTAAAGACGACAGCACAAAATTGATTACACTTACTGCCGAAGAAGCTCTCAAATATAAAATGGCAGATACAGTTTTAACAAGTATTCAAGAAACCAAAAAATATTTTGGATTAGAGAAAGCAGAAGAAATTACGATCACTTCAAACTGGGCGGAAAGTTTTGTAAGATTTTTAAACAATCCGATAGTTTCTTCTTTGTTAATCATGATCGGAATGCTTGGAATATTTACTGAAATAAAAATGGGAGTATGGGGTTTTCCCGGAACTATTGCTGTAATTGCACTTGTACTGTTTTTTGGTTCGGGATATATTCTGCAGTTAGCTTCAGTGATCGAGATTGTTATATTTATAGTCGGTGTTATTCTTCTCTTGATCGAAATATTTGTAATACCGGGATTTGGAATTGCCGGTGTATTAGGAATTATTTTGATGATAAGCGGATTATTCCTCGGCTTGATAGGAGATTTTGAAATGACAGAACAATCTTTAATATCCATTGCTATTATTCAGTTAGCCGCAGTTTTTGTAGGAACAGGAATATTTATTTATCTGCTTTCAAAAATATTGCCTAAGATAAATATCTGGAACAGATTGATTTTACAGGACCATGTTCCTGGTAAATCGGGTTATACTTCGAAACCAATCTTTGATCATTTAATTGGAGTTGAAGGAATTGCCTTAACAGATCTACGTCCAGCCGGTTCTGCAATAATTAACGAACAACGAATTGATGTTGTTACAGAAGGTGATTTTATAAGTCATGATTCTGTAATTATAGTGAAAGCGGTTGAAGGATCGAAGATTGTGGTTGGAATAAAAAAATAATTATCATTATGAACGACTTGCCTGCCGGCAGGAGTGAAGAATCTCTCAAGAAAAAGAGACGCTTCACTTAATTCAGCGTGAAAGAGAGATTACAACAATTCAACAATGTTTTTGTTCACAGAAATATCTTTTCTGAAAGATCTTATCATTTTCTTCATAGAATTTTTTGCATCAATCTGAACGCCCATTTCGATGTTGGTAGTAGTTTCACCTCTAATCACTTTCCCTTTATCAATATTAAAAAGAATTGTTCCGCCTCCGGAAACTTTAGGGTCGTCAAACAAAAAATTCATTCCATTCTCAGTCCCTTTTTTATCACCTGACCATTTTACGGATAGTACTGCTGAAAGCTTGGCAGCTTTATCATCGCCAACCTTAACGAAATCATTTACTTTATAGATAATAATATTTTCAAGTTTGAAGACACCTAAAGTAGCCGGTGTAGATTTCTGCCATGTTGAATCCTTACCAACTTCGTTTGTTGTTAATTCTCTAAATAAAAGTTGTGTCCTCGGTTTAAGTTCGCCTTCGCTAATATTTTTTATCAAAGAAGCTTTTTGATCGGCGGGCATTTTTTGCATTTCGGGCTGGAGCGAAATCATTTTATCAACCATCTTATCAATTCTTGTTACTTCTAAAATTTCTCCCTTTTGATTTACTCTTGCTCTGAATGGAGTATTTGATACAGTCTCAAATTCTACATATTTCACTTTATCTTCTTTGGATACATTTGCTTTGGAATCATAGTGCAATTTTTGTCCGTTAACTTGTCCGTCAAAAATAATTTGAGAAATATTAAGTGAAAGCTCGGCAATATTATCGGCATCAACTTCTAAAACTTCGATATCGAAAAAGTAAGTCAATGTTTGATCACCGGCAGATTTCATAAGTGAATCTGCTTTGATTGTTTGTTGCGATGTAGTAACCGTAATGAGTTTATAACGGAGTTTTTCACCTTTCTCGAATTTATATTTCAGAAAAACTTTTTGTCCATTCAAGTCAACACTTTTCAGATTATTTAATTCCTCTGAACTTACAGCAGGCTGATTATTTTGTTTCTCATCTTTCTTACCGCATCCTATTCCTATAACAATTAACAAAAGGAGTAATGCTATTCCGCTTAATTTACTTTTCATTTGATTCTCATTTTATGATTATAAAAATCTTCCCTTGATCATTTCACAGAAGAAGGGGAGTATGTTAAATTTTAGAAACCATTTATATCAAGAAGTTCTTTGCGTGAGAAGAAGTGTGAAATTTCAATTGCAGCGTTCTCACTAGAATCAGAACCATGGACAATATTTTCTTGAATACTATCAGCATATAATTTTCTAATTGTTCCTTCTGCAGCTTTTGCCGGATCAGTTGCGCCTATTAGTTTCCGGAAATCTTCAACTGCATTTTCTTTCTCAAGTGCGATTGGAACGCATGGACCTGATGTCATATAAGTAATGAGATCATTGAAGAACGGTCTGTCTTTATGTATCGCGTAGAATCCTTTTGCTGCATCCGGTGTTAACTTAACCATTTTCATTGCTGAAACTTTAAATCCGGCTTTCTGTATTAATGTTACTACTTTACCGATCAAATTCTTTTTTACACAATCAGGTTTAAGAATTGCGAGTGTCTTATTGTTCAATTTTCTCTCCATTATTTTTTCTTCTTCTTTGGTGATGTTTTTTTCTTTACAACTTTCTTGACAGTTTTTTTCTTATTTGATATTTTTTTCTTTATGATTTTCTTCTTCCCTTTATCCAATGCTTTTTTCATTGTTATACCAATCTCTGCCGGGCTTTCAACAACATGAACACCTGCTTTTTTCATAGCAGCCATTTTTTCTGCAGCAGTTCCTTTCCCACCGGAAATTATTGCGCCTGCGTGACCCATTCTTCTTCCAGGAGGTGCTGTTCTTCCTGCAATAAATCCAACTACAGGTTTCTTAACTTTTTTCTTAATGAATTCTGCTGCTTCTTCTTCTGCACTTCCGCCGATCTCGCCGATCATTACTATTCCTTCAGTACCGGGATCTTCATTGAATAATTTTATTACATCAATAAATCGTGAGCCGATAATCGGATCACCGCCGATTCCAACACATGTTGATTGACCGATTCCAAGATCAGAAAGTTGTTTAACTGCTTCATAGGTTAAAGTACCGCTGCGCGATACAACTCCGACATTGCCTTGTTTATGAATGAAACCGGGCATGATGCCGATCTTTGCTTTTCCCGGAGAAATTACGCCCGGGCAATTTGGTCCAACCAAACGTACATTTTTTTCTTTGATCGAATTATAAACTGCGATCATATCTTTTGCCGGAATGCCTTCGGTGATGCAGACTATAAACTTAATACCGGCATTTGCAGATTCTAGGATTGCATCGGCAGCAAACTGTGGCGGAACGAAAATAGCGGATGCATCGGCTCTAGTTGTATTCACTGCTTCAGCTACTGTATTAAAGATCGGAACATTCGTGTCTTCAAATTTTTGTCCGCCTTTACCCGGTGTTACACCTGCAACAACGTTAGTACCATACTCCATCATTTGTTTGGTATGAAATGAACCTTCACCGCCTGTAATTCCTTGAACTAATACTCGTGTTTTTTTGTCGAGAAGAATGCTCATATCTATTCCTTAGATTATTGATTTCAAAAATTGACTTGACAAAATTAAGAAAGGTGAGTGATATTTACTTAAGAAAAATTTCTTTTATTGATAATATCTGAAAGGTTTATTATCTATACCCAAGAAAGATTTTTAAGTTATGGCAAAAGATTACAAAGAATGGTTTAATCAATCAGAATATGATTATCAGACAGCAAAAGTAATGATTGATTTTGGGCGTTATTTTTATGCGGTTTTTATGTGTCATCTTTCAATTGAAAAATCCTTAAAGGGATTATATTTAAAAGAAACTGGTAAACTGCCGCCAAAAATCCATAAGCTTAATTATTTTATTGAAAAATTAGATTTACAACCCGAAAAAAATCTATTAAAATTTATTATCGGTATAGATGATGCAAGTGTAGCTACTCGCTACCCAGAATCGCTTAAGAAAATTAGTAATCAATACAAGAAGAAAAATACCACTGTAATTTATGAAAGAACTAAAGAGGTTTTAAGTTGGATAAAAAAAGAGCTAACGAAATAGTAAAGTTTCTTACTGATAGTTTGATTGAAAGTGGAATGAATGTCTATAAGGTTGTACTTTTTGGTTCATACTGCAATGGCAAACCTCATAAAGATAGTGATATAGATATAGCTGTTGTATCGGATGACTTTAAGAATAAAGATATATGGCGCAGAGCTCCAATGACACATGATGCGGTGATAGCAGTAATTAGAAAATTTGATATTGCTGTTGACTTGATCAAACTTACCGTTGACGAATACGAAAACGAAACAAGAATGATAGCAAGCTACGTTAAAGAGGGAAAGGTGGTTTACTCTGCTAATTGATCAACTCTACGAAATATTTACCAACATCCAATAATCTTTGTTCATCAAACTGATTTGCCATCAACTGCATTCCTATCGGTAATCCTTGTTTGTCTTTTCCTATCGGAATATTTATCCCGGGAATACCAACAAGATTTGCTGAAGTTGTATATATATCTTCAAGATACATTTCGAGCGGGTCATTTGATTTTTCCCCTAACTTAAATGCAGTGGTAGGAGTAGTTGGAGTTAGAATAAGATCAACTTTCTGAAAAGCATTATCGAAATCTTTTTTTAGTAATCTTCTAACTTTTTGAGCTTTGAGGTAATATGCATCATAATATCCGGCTGATAAAACATAAGTGCCAAGCATGATTCTTCGTTTCACTTCGGCGCCAAATCCCTCAGTACGGGAATTAACATACAAATCTTTCAAAGAGTAACTTTCATTGGAACGGTAACCGTAATGCGCTCCGTCAAATCGTGCAAGGTTGGAAGATGCTTCTGCTGTAGTCAGTATATAATAAGTTGCGATTGAATATTCTGTGTGTGGAAGTTCGATGTTGATTATTTCATGTCCGGCTTTTTTTAGCAATTCAACTTTTTCGAGAATAGCATTTCTAATTTCTTCGTTCAATCCTTCTGCAAAATATTCTTTAGGTAATCCAATTTTAAATTTCTTCTCTGCGCTTTCGTATAAGTTGAATTCCGGCACTTCAATATTCTGACTTGTAGAATCTTTTGGATCATATCCGGAAATGACAGAGAGAACAAGTGCAATGTCTTCAATGTTTTTTGCAAACGGACCGATCGTATCGAATGATGAAGCAAAAGCTGTTAATCCGTAACGGGAAACCCTTCCGTAAGTCGGTTTGAGTCCGTAAACACCGCAGAATGCTGCCGGTTGACGTATTGAACCGCCGGTGTCCGTTCCGATAGAAACGTCACAAAGATTTGCCGCAACTGCAACAGCAGAGCCGCCGCTTGAACCGCCGGGTACACGAGAAGTATCAACCGGATTTTTTACTGCGCCAAATGCAGAATTCTCATTAGATGAACCCATAGCAAATTCATCGCAGTTTGTCTTACCGATAATAATAGCGTCTTCATTAATCAATTTTTGAATTGCTGTTGCAGTATAAAGTGAATTGAAATCTTTTAAGATATTTGAGGAGCAGGTTAACGGTCGGTCTTTTATTGCAAGAACATCTTTTACAGCTATAACCATACCGGCTAATTTACCCGCGTTGCCGTCCTTTATTTTCTTTTCGATAATATCGGCACATTCGATGCAATCTTCAAAAACAAAATTATAAGCGTTAAGATTGGAATTATCTTTTATCCGATTGAGGAAGAAAGTAACATTCTCGCGCAGAGAAAGTTTGCTCTCTTTTATCAAAGAAATTTTTTCGGAGTGATTTTTGTAACTAAGCAAATTAAATCACCGGAAGGATTTTAGAATCAGTTAAATTATTTTTTTTCGTCTGTGGAATCTTTCTTATCGGTAATCTTAATGTCTTCCTGAACATCATTCAATGCTTTCTTAAATTCCTTCATTCCTTTACCAATCCCTTGAGCAAGTTCCGGAATTTTCTTTGCACCGAAGAGTATTAATATTACCAGGACTATTAAAATTATTTCCCCAGCGCCTAAATTTCCAAACATAATAACCTCTATTTGTTGTTATTAATTTTTCCTTAATTAAGGAAATGCTGTGCGACCGATCTAAATATTAATGAGCCGTCTGTATCTCCGAGAAGAGGATTGCAGCACCGCTCAGGATGGGGCATAAGTCCCATTACATTTTTTTTCTTGTTCATTATTCCTGCAATATTCATAAAAGAGCCGTTCGGATTAGATTCCAAATTAACTTTTCCATTTGATGAGACGTAACGAAATAATATCTGATCATTAGATTCAAGTTCTTTAAGCGTTTTTTCATCTGTAAAATAATTACCGTCTCCGTGGGCTATGGGTATTTTTAAAATATTTTGTTTAATAGATTTTGTAAAAATATTTTCTTTATTCTCTATGTTAAGATAAACGTCCTTGCACACAAATTTTAACGATTCGTTTTTCATCATAATGCCGGGTAATAATCCAATCTCTAAAAGAATTTGGAATCCGTTACATATACCAATTACAACTCCGCCATTTTCTGCAAACTTATATACAGAATCCATTATTGGAGAGAACCTTGCAATGGCTCCTGTGCGAAGATAATCTCCATAAGAAAATCCGCCTGGTAAAATAATAATATTGCTTTCTTTCAATTCTTTTTCTTTATGCCAAAGAAATTCTGCTTTATATCCTAAAACTTTTTTTAGAGAATAGTAAGCGTCATGATCGCAATTTGAACCGGGAAAAACAACAACTCCGAATTTTGGTTTCATTTCACTTCTTCCAAAGCATAATCAAAATCTTCCATTATTGGATTAGAAAGAAGTTTTTCACAATACTCTCTTACTTCATTCTCAGCTAATATTTTATCTGAGGTATCCACAAAAAATTCTATGTATTTGCCAATACGTGTTTGTTTAACATTATTAAAGCCAAGAAGTTTCGCGCCTTGTTCAACTGCTTTCCCTTGAGGGTCCAAAATCTTCTGTCTTCTCTTAACAATAACTGTAGCTTTAAACACTTCAGATCTCCGTTACTTTTGACCCGTTACCGTTCTCTTCTTTTTTATTAAGTACCAAGTAGTAAATTTTTCTAAAAATTCCGAACAGAACTATTCCGACAAAAATATAAAAAAGAATCTCTCCATTTGTAACAATCGCTAATATTAATGCAACTATTAAAATTGCAAATAAGTAAATCTTCTGTTTAATATCTTTCTTCCGCAATTTTGGGAGAGCATTATATCTTATCTTACTTACCATAAGAAGCGACAACAAAATGATCAATGGAATTATCATTTTATTATACGGTTCAATGATAATACCATTTCTAAAAAATGATAAGACAAAAAGGGAAATTGTTATAGCCGATAGAGGAATTGGCAATCCTTTGAAATCGGCTTTGGTATTTAAATTTTCAACTTGAATATTAAAACGAGCCAGACGTAAAGCACCAAAAACCAAAAGGCAGGAACTCAATAATATTCCAAGACCGCCAAGTTGGAACAGATGCGATTTGTAAATTAAAAATGCCGGCGCAGCACCAAAGCTCACCACATCGGAAAGAGAATCAAGTTCAACACCAAACTGGCTGGATGTGTTAAGTAATCGGGCAACTATTCCGTCAAGTAAATCAAAACTCGCTGCAGCAATTATCATAATTGATGCAAGGCGGAACTCGCCTTGAGAAGCATATACAATTGATATAAAACCGCATACTGCATTTAGAGCAGTAACTGTATTAGCCATAAATGATTTTGAAAATGGAATTTTATTCATTATTCGATCTCGAATAGTATTGTTTCGCCTGCTGTTACTTTATCGCCGAGTTTAACTTTCAATTTCCAATTTGAAGGAGCTGTTACATCTGAACGGCTGCCGAATTTTATCATTCCAAATCTTTCTCCCATCTTAACCGAATCACCTACTTGAAGCGGGCAGACAATTCTTCGTGCTATAAATCCGGCAACTTGTGTAAAGAAAACTTTCCCATAATTACTTGTTATACCAATCTCAGATCGTTCATTTCGTTTATCAGCTTTTTCATGATATGCAACAAGGTACTCACCTTTTACGTAATTAAAATAATCAACTTTGCCATCTATTGGTATTCGATTAACATGCACATTAAAAGGGGACATAAATATAGAGATCTGTTTCCCATTTTCTTTCAAGAATTCATTTTCAAATACATCGTTTACAATAACTATTTCGCCATCTGCGGGTGATACAATAACATTTTGTTTGTTTGGTGGAATTCTTTCCGGGTCTCTAAAGAAATTAAGACAAAATAATAGGAAAGCTATACTTAAAAATAAGATCGGGTATTTGATCCAGAGATTTTGAATAAACAAAGAAATGATTATTAGAATTACCGAAAAGCCGGCACAAAATAGAAAAGTACTTAATCCGTATTTAGTTATCATCATTAGAAACGTTAAATGTTGAAAAATGGAAAGCTTTTTTCTGAATAACGGCACAAATGTAATATTTTCTACGTTTAATTTCTTGTGAAACTTTTTTTTGCTAACTTTCGTCCGCAAGAAAGATGAAAGAAATCATTAAATTCTACAAAAAAAGCTAATCAATTTGTAATCTGGAGGAATAATGAAGTTGAATATGCAGGATATGTTAAAACAAGTTCAGAAAATGCAATCTGACATGGCAAAAGTTCAAGCGGAATTGGAAAATAAAATTGTTACCGAGGAAAGCGGCGGCGGAATGGTAAAAGCAACAGCTAATGGTAAAAAGGAAATCATTTCGATAGTGATAGATGAAGAAATTGCAAAAAGCGGTGATAAAGAAATGTTGGAAGATCTTGTAGTTGCTGCTGTCAATAAAGCTCTACAATCAGCCGGAAAAATGGCTGAAGATGAGATGGGTGCAATTACAAAGGGAATGATGCCTCCGGGCATGAATATACCGGGATTTTAAATGCTAATAGCCGAACCATTACAAAAAGCAATTGATGAATTAAGTAAGCTGCCATCCATTGGAAGAAAAACTGCACAGCGATTGGCAATTCATATTCTAAAAAATGATCAGCAAAATGTTAATGCTTTAGTTAGATCGTTGATAGATTTAAAAGAAAAGATTCGATTTTGTGATGATTGTTTTAATATATCTGAAGAAGAAAAATGTGATGTTTGTAAAAGCACTAAACGTGATCGCTCAATTATTTGTGTTGTGGAAGATGCTAGTGATGTCATTGCTATTGAAAAGACAAATGAATACAATGGACTTTATCATGTACTTGGTGGTGTATTAAATCCCTTAGCAGGAATAACAGTTGATTCGTTAAAAATTAAAGAACTTCTCTCACGACTTAAGAACGATGGAGTAAAAGAGATTATACTTGCAATGAATCCCGATTCGGAAGGTGATACTACATCACTATACCTTACAAAAATTTTAAAAGATCTGCACATTAATATTTCTAGAATTGCAAGAGGACTTCCAATCGGAGGTGATTTGGAATTTGCCGATTCGGCAACAATAGGGCGTGCATTTATAGGAAGAATTTCGCTTTAATGGAAAACTGGTTTAAAGATTGGTTCAGTTCTGAAGAATATTTAAATGTTTATCAGCACCGAGATGATGAAGATGCAACTAAACTGCTGGAATTAATTCTTAAACAAACAAATCTAACTAAACAAAATTCTATCCTTGATGCAGCGTGCGGTGCAGGAAGGCATTCTATATATTTGGCATCGAAGGGATTTAATGTTTTTGGTTTCGATCTAAGTAAAACCCTTCTTGCCAAAGCTAAAGAGAATGCAAGAAAAAGATCAGTAGAAAATAAATTTGTATGTGCTGATCTAAGAAATATTTGTTTTAGAAAAAATTTTGATTTGATTATTAGTCTATTTACAAGTTTTGGATATTTTAAAAATGATGAAGAGAATTTCAGATTTATTAATACGGCTTACTGTTTATTGAATGAAAACGGTTTTTACGTTTTAGATTTTTTTAACAAAAATCATCTCTTGGCAAATTTAATTACAGAAAACGAGAAATTAATTGACGGGAAAATAATCATCGAAAAAAGAAAAGTTGTTAATAATCGAATTATAAAAGAGATACAAATAAAAAATGATCTTGAAGAACAAAATTTTATTGAATCTGTGCGGTTATATTCAAAAAGAGAAATTGATAGAGAATTCAAAAAAATTGGTTTTACTCCGGTATCTGTATTCGGCGACTATGATGGAAACAATTATGATGAACAAAACTCTTCACGATTAATATTATTTTTCAAAAAATGAAAAAAATAATAGTTGCATTTTTAATGTTTTCTTTTGTCTCTTGTGATTTATTAACTACAAGAGATCCCGAAAAGCCCAATACTGCAGGTAATAGTAATATACCCGCAACAACGCCGGATATATTGTTCAGTAATTTTATTTCATCCATACAGGATAAAATATTGGAGAATTATTTGGTTTGTTTTATTGATCCTTCATTTTCGAACAAAAAATATAAATTTATTGCTTCTGCAGGATCAGTATCACAGTATCCTGTACTAATCGGTTGGAATATTGATTCGGAAAGACAATATTTTAAAAATTTCAAAGCAATAGCAAAAAGTGGTCAATCAATTTCTCTTACTTTAAGCAATGGCAATAATACACAGCTTGGAGATAGTGCTGTTTATCAATATGATTATTCATTATCTTTTCTGGCAAATGATCAAACAGTTTCCGGTGATTATAAAGGTTCGGTTCAATTCAAAATATATTTAGATTCCCGAAATCAATGGGTAATAGGTGAATGGTTTGATTTGCGAAAAGATAATTTTTCTAGTTGGAGTGAATTAAAGGGGAGGTTATATTAAACGGGTATTATTTTACTGTTTAATAATTATTGCAATAAACAGCTGCCTTAATCCCTTTGCGCCAAGCATTGATGAAAATCTAGGTAGCAATGAAGGATTGATAAGTAATCAGACTGAGATTGGAGGAGTTTTCCAAAATTTTCAATATGCCTATACATTTAAGGACACTTTAATTTATCGCCAAGTATTAGATAAAAATTTTATTTTTACATATCGTGATTACGAAAAAGAAGCCGATGTTTCATGGGGAAGAGATGATGAAATAAATTTTACAAACGGATTATTCCAAAATTCACAACGGCTGGATCTTATTTGGAATAATATTGTTTCAATGACGAGTGATTCAACAAGAATAATAAGAAGTTTTAATCTAACTATTACTTTTAATCCAACAGATATTAATTATATTGACGGAAGAGTAAATTTAACTCTGATTAAAGAAAACAATAAATGGAAAATTCTCCGTTGGATCGATGAATCAAATTTCTAAACATTATGATAATATTTTATTTCCAAGAAGCATTTAGAATATTTAGAAAATCATCTCTTGCTACTGCAATTACAATAACTATAACTACTATTGCAGTAATCTTGAGCACTATCTCAATTTTTCTCGTATTCAGTGCAAATAAATTCTCTGATCAAATAAAACGCTCCATCGAGGTTAATGTTTACTTAGATGATAATTTATCTCAAAACGATATAGATGGACTAAAAATTGAAATTCAGAAAATTACTTCAGTGCTTTCAGCCGAGTTTATTAATAAAGATCAAGCTGTTAAAAATTTTGTTAAAGAAACCGGACAGGATTTTAGATCCGTGATAGATGAGAATCCTTTACCTAATTCTTTTATTGTTAAATTCAAACCTCAGCCGTTGGATGAAACAAATATAGAGCGATTAACCGGTCTAATTGGGAAAATGAAAGGTGTTACCGAAGTTATCTATGATTACAAAACAGTTTTGCGAATTCTAAATCTGTTAAAATCATTTGAGTACGTAATTTATTTTCTATCCATCACATTAATACTTTTAGCGACTTATCTTGTTTATAGTAATAATAAAATACAGATGTATGGTAATAGAAATCATTATCTGACTATGAAATTAGTTGGCGCTCAAATTAGTACAATGAAAATTCCACTGATATTGAATGGAATAATTATTGGGATAATATCTTCTCTAATTTGTATGATCTTGTTCGATGTAATTTCTGTTTTATTGACTCAAGTTTTAATTAATCTTAATTTTATTAACCCGATTAAACTGATAGATTTAGTTATTCTGTTAATCGGAATTACATTAGGTTTTGTTGGTAGCTTTATCTCGTCTTTAAAGATTTCAAAATTGCTTGAAGAGCGATAAATAAAATATAATGGGGTATTTATGAAGTTGAAGTTCTTAAGTCCAATAATATTCATTATTCTAATTAGCACTCAACAAGCACAAGTAAAAGATTATGAGTTAGGTGTGGATGTATTGGGGATGAGAAATAACCCTCAAGGTGGTTACTATAACTATTCCGATCCAGAAGCAGTTAATATAAAAGTTGCAGTTTGGGGGTGGGTGAGATATCCAGGTAAATATACAGTCCCAAGTTATACAACAGTAAGTGATCTCCTTTCATTAGCAGGAGGTCCCAGCGATGCTGCTGATCTTGAAGACTTAAGAATTTACAGAGTTAATGAAGACTCAACTCAAACAATGATAAAATTTAATTACAATGATCTACTTTATGAATCCAAATTACAATCTAAATACCGTAAAGTTCCTAAGCTTGACGCCGGAGATATTTTGGTCATACCCGGTGAACCAAGAATGTATTTTCGAGATCATTTCAGTATTTGGATGTCGGTATTCAGTGTATTAATTTCTTTAACTATACTTGTATTAAATATTGTTAGAAAATAATGGGGGCATAAGTGAGCACAATTCAATTAAATAATAATAATAATTCTCATGAATCTCATACATTAAGAGATTATATAAATCTCGTCAAATTAAATTTTGTTCCGATCTTTCTAATTAGTCTTACTGGATTATTGGTAGCAATTATTTATGCTATAAACGCTCCGAATATTTATAAATCTACTACTGTGTTAAGATTATCAAAACCGCAAGGAAGTGTACTTCAGGGTTCACTACTACCGGAATTTCAAGATTTTGGAAGTGATCGTTTTATTGCTAATGAAATTGAAATTCTAAAAAGTTACCATCTTAGAGAAAGAGTTGCAAATTCACTTCAGGATAGTTTTAAGATTAGCAACACCAAAAATAAATTCTCACTAATTTTTGAAGAATCATCAAATTTTCAACCTAATAGTAATCAAATTAAATCCGTATCAGCAATTGTTGGTATGTTGAGCTCTAAAGTTTCAATTGATCAAAAACGCGGACTGGATATTGTTGAAGTATCTGCAGAATCCCCATCACCAACAGAATCTGCATTAATTGCCAATTGCTATGCTGCTGCATATAAAGAAATAAATCTTTCATATAATCGAATGCAACTTACTGTGGTTAAAAATTTCTTAGCCCAGCAACGGAACGATAAATTATCTGAACTTGCCGGTGTTGAAGAAACTTTGAAAAATTATAAAGAGCAGCGTGGAATTGTTGAATTACCGGAACAAACAAAGGAGCTAATCAGACAATCATCCGATTTTGAAGCTAAGAGGAATGCGGTTAAGATTGATCTCACTATGTCTGAAAAAACACTTAATCAATACAAGGAAGAACTGAAGAAAAAAGCACCAGATATAACTAATTATATAGAAAATTTAGCAACTGAACCATACATAAAAAAACTATATGATCAACTTGGCGAGTTAAAAGTACAAAGAGATAGAGCGGTTTCTAGTGCCGGAGCTAATTCTCAGCGAATACAAAAAGAATTCGATACTAAGATCAATGATCTGCAGGATAAACTTAGCAATCAGTTATCAGTCTATAAAGCCGGAATATTAGCGTCAAGTCCTACCGAAATAAAAGAATTAACTAATAAGGTAATAGAAGAAGAAATTAAAAATCAATCAATTGTAGCCTCGTTTAGGAAATTAAATGAAATAGTTGGTGACTACGATAAAAAGATGAATCTACTTCCTACAAGCTCAATTGATCTTGTTCGCCTTGAGAGAGAACTATCCGCTTACGAAAAACTATATACACTTGTTGAAGAAAGATATCAAGAAGCAGTTATTAGTGAACAATCAGTTCCCGGTAATGTTTTAATAATTGATGAAGGATTAGTTCCTACTCGACCGGCAAAACCGAATAGGTTATTAATTGTTATAATTGGTTTGGTGCTTGGAGTAGGAATGGGAATTGGATTTGCGTTTGTTCGAAATTACCTGGATAACACAGTAAAAACACCGGAAGATATATCAAATAGGAACATTAATATTCTTGCTTGGATTCCACGCATTGAAGGAATGGAATCCGGGAATAAAGATTTTGAATTTATTGTTGCAAAGAAACCGGATGCAAGTGCAAGCGAAGCATTTAGAGCTTTAAGGACAAGAATCAAATTTTCCAAACTTGATAAAGAAACTCTTAAGACAATTTTAGTTACATCTCCAACTGCTCAAGAAGGAAAGACAACCACTGCAATCAATCTCGCCGGTAGTTTTGCTCTTGCAAATTTTAAAACAATAATTCTTGATGCCGATTTAAGAAAACCGCGGATACATTCTATATTCAATCAGAAAAGATTCCCGGGTTTTACAGATTATTTCTTTGGTCAAGCTACTTTTGATGAGATTGTAAGAAAATCAGAGATTAATAATCTTGATTACGTAACAGCTGGAACAATTCCGCCTAACCCTTCAGAAATTCTTGGCTCTACTCAGATGGAAGCATTTCTGGAAAAATTAAAGACTAAGTATGATTATATAATAATTGATTCTCCTCCAATCATTGCTGTAACTGACTCTGAAATATTATCTAGTTTAGTTGATGGAACTCTTCTCGTAGTTTCAGCTAATAATACTGAAATTGAATTAATGGAAAAAGCAGTTCAATTATTGAGTCATGAACGTAGTTCTTTCATTGGGGTTCTTCTTAATAACTTTACATATAGAAGCGGTTACGGTTCTTATTATAAGTATTACTATTATTACTCACGTCCAACAAATGGCTCTAAGAAAAGTCAAATTAAAGTATAGAAATGAATACAAAAGTTGCTGTAGTTACTGGCGGGGCTGGATTTCTTGGTTCTCATCTTTGTGATAAACTTATAGATGAAGGCATTAAGGTTATCTGCATAGATAATTTGCTCACGGGACGAATTGAAAATATTCAACACTTATTGACTAATGAAAATTTTCAATATATCAATTTAGATGTGACTAATTATATCCAAATTTCTTCTGAAGTTGATTATGTCCTTCATTTTGCATCTCCTGCCAGCCCTATAGATTATCTAAAATATCCCATTCAAACATTAAAAGTCGGTTCATTAGGAACACATAAAGCTCTTGGTTTAGCCAAAGAAAAGAATGCAACATTTTTATTAGCATCTACATCGGAAGTTTACGGAGATCCGCTTATTCATCCTCAAAGTGAAGAGTATTGGGGGAATGTTAATCCAGTTGGTCCCAGAGGAGTTTATGATGAAGCAAAACGATTTGCAGAAGCATTAACAATGGCTTATCATAACTTTCATAATCTTGATACTAGAATAGTACGTATATTCAATACATATGGTTCAAGAATGCGTCTTGATGACGGTCGTGCACTGCCTGCTTTTATTTCTCAAGCTTTGAACAATGAAGATATTACGGTTTTTGGTGATGGCTCACAAACAAGGAGTTTCTGTTACGTTGATGATTTAGTAGATGGGATTCTTAAACTTCTCTTATCACACGAAACGTTACCTGTAAATATTGGCAACCCAAATGAAATAACAATTGAAGATTTTGCAAAAGAAGTAATTCGTTTAACTAATTCTAAAAGTAAAATTGTTTATAAAGAATTACCGATTGATGATCCAAAAGTTCGTCAACCTGATATAAGCAAAGCTAAATTAATATTAGGATGGGAACCTAAGTTTAGTAGGGAAAAAGGACTTAGAATTACTTTAGAATATTTTAGGAAGGAATTAAATCACAAGTAGTGCAGAGATTTTATCATAACTGAAATTAGATAAAAAAAGACCCCAACGAATGTCGGGGTCTTTATACTTCTTATTTCGAACTTTATTTTTCTTGCTCTTAATCTTACTCTGCTCTTAGTACATCCCATCCATACCGCCGCCGTGAGGCATAGCAGGCATAGCTTCTTTTTCTTCTTTTTTCTCGTAAACAACAGCTTCGGTAGTAAGTAACAATGCAGAAACTGATGCAGCATTCTCAAGAGCGGTTCTTGCAACCTTTGTTGGGTCTATAACGCCACTCTTTATTAAGTTTTCATATACTTCTGTAGCAGCATTGAATCCAAAATCACCTTTGCCTTCAAGAACTTTGTTTAATACTACTGCGCCTTCAAAACCTGCGTTAGCAGCAATTTGTTTTAACGGTTCTTCTAATGCCTTAGCAATGATTCTGATACCGGTATTTTGATCCGGGTTCTCACCTTTTAGTTTATCTAAGGAAGCAATAGCCCTAACCATCGAAACACCACCGCCGGCAATAATACCTTCTTCAACTGCTGCGCGTGTTGCATGAAGTGCATCTTCAACACGAGCTTTCTTTTCCTTCATTTCAATTTCTGTAGCAGCGCCGATCTTTAATACAGCAACACCACCGGATAATTTCGCAAGTCTTTCTTGTAATTTTTCTTTATCGTAATCCGAAGTTGTTTTTTCGATCTGTGATTTGATTTCGTTAATTCTTTTTTTGATATCATCAGATTTTCCAGCACCTTCAACGATTGTTGTATTGTCTTTATCAACAGTGATCTTTTTAGCTTTGCCAAGATATTCAAGTGTAGCGTTTTCAAGTTTGAAACCGCGTTCTTCAGAAATTACAGTTCCATTTGTAATAACAGCGATGTCTTCCAACATAGCTTTTCTTCTATCACCAAATCCGGGAGCTTTAACTGCGCATACTTTCAATGTACCGCGCAATTTATTAACAACCAATGTTGCAAGAGCTTCACCTTCAAGATCTTCAGCAATAATTAAAAGTTGTTTACCTGCTTGAGCAATCTTTTCTAGAATAGGAAGAAGATCTTTCATAGCAGAGATTTTTTTGTCGTGGATTAAAATGTATGTATCCTCTAAACTAGCTTCCATAGATTCTGAGTTGGTAACAAAGTAAGGAGAGAGATAACCACGATCGAATTGCATACCTTCAACAACTTCAAGAGAAGTTTCTGCAGATTTGCTTTCTTCAACTGTGATAACACCATCTTTACCGACTTTCTCCATTGCATCCGCAATTAAATTACCGATTGTTTTATCGTTGTTAGCTGAGATAGAACCGACTTGAGCAATTTCTTCACGTCCGCCAACTTCTTTGCTGCTTGATTTTAAAAACTCGATTACTTTTACAACTGCAAGATCAATACCGCGTTTCAAATCCATTGGATTTGCGCCGGCTGTTACGTTCTTTAATCCTTCACGGTAAATTGCTTGTGCAAGAACTGTCGCTGTGGTTGTTCCGTCACCGGCAACGTCGCTTGTTTTTGTAGCAACTTCGCGAACCATTTGAGCGCCCATATTTTCAATCGGGTTTTCAAGTTCGATCTCTTTTGCAACCATAACACCATCTTTGGTAACAGTTGGTGCGCCGAATTTTTTGTCAATAATTACATTTCTTCCTTTAGGACCGAGTGTAACTTTAACAGCATTTGCAAGTTTATCAACACCCGCTTTGAGAGCGCTTCTTGCATCGCTGCCGTATTCTACAATTTTTGCTGCCATAATTATTCTCCAATTTTATTATTCAAACTTTTTATTTAACTATTCCGTAAACATCGCTCTCGCGCATGATTAAATATTCTTCACCATCAATTTTAATTTCGGTTCCGGAATATTTACCATATAATACAACGTCTCCAACTTTAACACTCATTGCTACGAGCTTACCTTCTTCCGTAACTTTTCCTGCACCAACAGCAACTATAGTTCCTTCAATTGGTTTTTCTTTTGCAGTATCCGGAAGAATGATCCCACCTTTAGTAGTTTCTTCTGCTTCTTTTGCTTTAACAATTACTCTGTCGCCTAATGGTTTGATTTTAAAATCTGCCATAGTTAGACCTCCTTATTATGATTTGTTTGATTAGCACTCTAAATTAGCGAGTGCTAATATATGTAAGGTTAATTTATTTGTCAAGAATTGTTAGAAAATAAGCAGAAAATAAAGAAAAGAATTGATAAGAGAGGGATGATCTTATTCCCCTAAATTATAAGATTGAGTTTAGTTCATTTCTACTGATCTTGAAAAAATATAATCAACGTTTTTTAAGAGTTTACCCGGATCGAATAGTTCATCAATATCTTTCAGAGATAAGAATTTTTTCACTTCAGATGAATTCGATAGTTCGTCTTTGAGGTTCTTAGATGAATCTTCCCAGACTTTCATAGCGGAAGTTTGAACGATCTCATAAGCATCTTCACGCGACATTCCTTTCTCGGTAAGTTTGAGAAGAACTGTTTGAGAGAAGATCAGTCCACGTGTCAGATTCAGATTCTTCAACATGTTTTCCGGGTAGATGATGAGATTGTCAATGAGTTTTATAGCCAGACTCAAAGCATAGTCGAGGGCTATGCAGCTATCCGGAATTATGACACGTTCAACTGATGAATGAGAAATATCACGTTCATGCCAAAGTGCAACATTCTCTAATGCGGCAACAGAATTTCCGCGAAGAATTCTTGCTATACCTGTAATTCTCTCGCTCACTATTGGATTTCTTTTATGCGGCATTGCAGAGGAACCTTTTTGACCTTTCGAAAAATATTCTTCTGCTTCTAAAACTTCTGTCCTCTGAAGATGCCGAATTTCGATTGCAATTTTTTCTAATGAAGAACCAATAATTGCAAGAACAGATAGGAACTCTGCATGACGGTCTCTTTGCACAACTTGTGTTGCAACCGGTTCTGGTATTAAACCAAGTTTTTTACAAACATACTCTTCAACTTTTGGTGAGAGATGTTCAAATGTACCAACTGCACCGGAGATTTTTCCAGTACTTACTGAATCAATAGCATGTTGAAGACGTTCTATATTTCTTTTTGATTCTTCATACCAAAGTGCAAATTTCAAACCCATTGAATAAGCTTCTGCATGAATTCCATGGCTTCTTCCAACGCAAATTGTTTTTTTATGTTCAAGAGCTCGTTTTTTCAAAACTTGTTTTAGATCGTATAGATTTCTTAATAGTAATTCACCCGCGGTTTTCATTTGATAAGCGAGAGCGGTATCCAAAACATCAGAAGATGTCATACCATAATGAATATGACGGGAAGTTGAACCAACGTACTCAGCAACATTTGTTAAGAATGCAATTACATCGTGCTTTGTAGTTTCTTCAATTTCTAATACTCGTTTAAGATCGAAATTGGATTTACTTTTTATTTGCTCTAAATCAGATTTTGAAATATCTCCCATTTCCGCTCGTGCTTCACATGCAAGAATCTCAATCTTTAACCAAGTCTCTAACTTAAATTGATCATTCCAAATTTTTCCCATCTCGGGACGAGTATATCGTTCAATCATTTATTTCTTCTCCAATTTCATCTTTAAGGTTTGCTCGTGGCCATCACGGAGTATTTTTATTTTGACTTCATCACCTGTTCGGTATTCCTGAAGTATACCAATCAAAGTAGTCTCATCATTAATTCTGAAATCATTGACAGCGATAATAATATCTTCAATTAAAAGTCCCGCCTTAGATGCCGGTGAATTTTTAGATACCTGTGTAACAACCACTCCTCTTGATGATTTTAAATTATAAGTTTTTGCTATTGACTCATTTATGGTAAGTATACTTAAACCGGTCCAAAAATCACGATCAACTTTTCCTTTCTCCTTTAGTTCGGTAACAACTTTTTTAATTTTGTTTACCGGAATAGCAAATCCAACTCCAATACTTCCTAAGTTCAGCCCATATCTTTGCGCATCTTGTGATTGTAATATAAGAGTATTCATTCCAATCAAATCACCAACTGCATTAACTAATGGTCCACCGCTGTTTCCGCTATTAATTGCTGCATCTGTCTGAAGCATATTTACATAGTAGCGATTTTTATCAGTTCCTAAATTCATACCGGTTGCGCTGATTACTCCTACTGTAACAGTAGGTTTATCATTTATATCGAATAATCCAAACGGATTGCCAAAAGCTATAACCCATTCACCGGGCATAATATCTCCAGAATTACCAAGTTTGATATACGGAAGATTCTTTGCATCTATTTTTAATAGACAAATATCAGAGGTAGCATCACTTCCGATAAATTTTGCATTATATTGACTTCCATCCGTTAATGTTACAATTGCTTCGCGCGCATTTCCGGCAACATGATCGTTTGTTAAAATGTATCCATCAGGAGAAATGATAGCGCCGCTGCCTAAACTTTTTATCTGCTGTTTATAGACTCTATCGCCAAAAAATTGCCGCCAGAATGGATCCATACTGAATGCATCGCGGTATTCGCGTATTTCGGTTACGTTTATACCAACAACAGTGGGGCTAACGTCTTCAACAGTTTTTGTAATAATATTTTGTCTTTCATTTACTAATGTAGAATTAATTTGCTGACGCTGTAAATAGTTTGATGGGGGTTGATTTAAGATTGAGCTGAGATAATCACGCCCTGTTGAATCGTTTTTGATAATAATTGTAAAAACAACAGATGCTATAATTAAAGTAGCAGCAGATGAGAATAGAATATGTTTCAATCTGTTCATAGTATATTCCTAATTTATTTTATTTTTTATTAATCTTTCTTTTAAGGGTGAAATGTGTTTGGAGATTATAATTAACATCACTACTGATACAAGAAAACCGAATTCAAAATTGCTTCGAGCATGAAAATAAGAGAATTTATTCATGACTGAAAAACCAAATACAGAAAAGATAGCTGTCATAATAGAAGCATAAACACTTGCAAAATTAATATCTCTGCGAAATTGATAAAAAACGCTCTACATAAAGATCCATATTACAAAAATCGGAATTGATAAACCGATAGAACCGCCAGTTGCTGTTGCTAAACCTTTACCGCCTTTGAGCCATGGAGAATAACAATGTGAAAATACTGCTGCGGTAATGCTAAGCATTGGAAAAATAAATTCTTGTCCAAATAATAAGATCGTGAGTATTACACTTAGGAAACCTTTAAAAAAATCTATAATTAAAACTAGTAAAAAAATCCGTTTTGATTTTGTTACTCGAAATGAATTTAATGCTCCTACATTACCGGAACCGGTTTGGGTAATATCTAAACCGTGGAATTTTTTTAAAATAATAAACGCAGTTGAAAAAGAACCAATTAGGTACCCAATTGTTAAACTTATGAAGTAATTCATTATCTCGGAAGTTTAGTTACAAAACAAATTTACTAAAAATCATTAGGTTGTAAAACACTATTATCTCGATATAGTTTATTGCTTTTATATTCATAGATAATGAATTGTTCCCGAAAGTAAATTAATGTGTTACCAGTTATTTTGGATCACTAGAATTATCCAGTCATATTCACAATTTTTATCATACATTACCGATGTTGAGAATAATTTCTATAATTAAGAAATAGTTAATTATTCAAAAAATATATTAAATTTACTCTGCAAATGTTATTCGCTTACAAACGGAGAAATTGATGGTAAATTATATTGGAAGATTTAATGTAATTCCTTCTTTACCGGAAAAATTAGAAGCGTTACGTGAAATAGTTTATAATCTATTTTGGACTTGGAACCATGATGCTATAGAGCTATTCAGAAGATTAGATCGGAAATTATGGGAAGATACTCATCATAATCCGGTATTATTACTCGGTAAAATAAGTCAAGACAGATTAAATGAAATAGCAAATGATGATAGTTTTATATCTCATATGAACCGTGTTTCGGTTCATCTTAATGTTTATCTTGAAGAGAAAAGCTGGTATCAAAAAAATTATAAATATAACGGCGATAAATTTATTGCATATTTT
>Ga0265292_1000468_pt1 | contig 57303 bp, 45 predicted proteins | sample Munlanlewell296A_FD_189080 | JGI IMG/M metagenome (GOLD analysis project Ga0265292, IMG submission 189080) | Leachate microbial communities from a municipal landfill in Southern Ontario, Canada - Leachate well 296A | ecosystem: Engineered > Solid waste > Landfill > Unclassified | place: Canada...
CTCAACAAGGTTTACAGTCCTTATATCTGAGGATGAAGGTGTAAAAGTTAATAGAAACCGCCTTGGTACGATTAAGTATGCCGGGTGGTGTGGGGGGACAGCGGCGTGAGCCGCTTCCTACCCGATTTTTTCTTTTTTGGCGGAATGAACTATTTACTCAGGGACCAATTCCAATCATACAATAATAATCTGCTGGGCATTATAGAAGCTGCTATTGATTATAAATATTATATCATAGATTTTGGACAAACAGCCGAAATTGCAAAAACCAGGCTTGGTGGAGCAATGAGCGAAAGAAAAATGTTTTTATATCATAAAAATCCCGTGATTTTCGGATTGCTCAAACTATTCAAGAATCTAATGTCTTACTCGAAAACGAATGAAAAATGTCACGTTTTTAAAATTGAAAATTGATTCACAATTAAAAAAGACGCAGTGAAAGTATTATTTATCCGGCCGAAACCTTCACCTGACACCATAGGCTTACAGCATCTGATGATTGTTGAACCTTTGGAACTCGAAATATTAGCAACTCTTATCAAAGGGGAGCATGAGGTACGAATTGTTGACATGATACTCGAAGAAAGAAATATAAATTATTTCATTAACGACTTCAACCCTGATGCTATATGTGTTACCGGCTATATCACCCACATTCCGGTTATTATCCAATATTGTATAGCAGCAAAACTGATTAAAAAGAATATCATTACAATTGTGGGTGGTGTGCATGTTGAAAAATTCCCGGAAGATATTAATCATGAAGCTATTGATTATCGAGTGGTTAGAAATGCTACAAGATCATTTCCACAACTTTTTGATTTCCTTACCGGGAAATCGCATTTCCCCCCAGGAATATTGAAAACTGATGAGTTACTAGACGAAGACAACCTTCCTGAATATGATTTTTATAACCCTGTGCCAGAGCGCACCCTCACTGAGAAGTACAGGAGCAAATATTTTTATGTTTTTCATAACAAAGTGGCTTTAATTAAAGCATCGTTTGGCTGCCCCTATCATTGTAAATTTTGCTTCTGTAGGGTAATAACCGGAGATAAATACTATGCACGCCCGCTGAATGAGGTAATGGATGAAATATCCTCCATTAGAGAAAAGGAGATCTATATTGTAGATGATGATTTTCTGATCAGTGTAAGCCGCACTAAAGAATTGATCAGATTATTAAAAGAACGGGGGATTAAAAAAAAATATCTTGTGTATGGAAGAGCTGATTTTATCGCGGCAAATCATGAGCTGATAAAAGAATTTAAAGAGGTTGGCTTAAGAACAGTAATCGTAGGGCTCGAATCGTTTGAAGATATTGAACTAAATGACTTTAACAAACAAACTAACAGCAATACGAACAAGCTGGCTATGGCCGTATTGAATAAATACAAGGTCGATTGTTATGCTGCCGTTATTATTTCACCTTCATGGAGTTTGAGTGATTTCAGAAAAGCAGGTGATATCATGATTGGCCTGGGAATAAAGTTTGTAAACCTTCAACCATTAACTCCTTTAAAGGGCACCGGCTTGATAGTGAATGAAGAAGATCTGGTTATCAATAGAAGCGACTTTGCAAAATGGGACCTCGCCCATGTGACTATTCGTCCTGAACAAATGAGTCTTGAAGATTTCTACAAAAACATCCTTAACCTTTATGTTCGAATTGTACTAAACCCGAAAAACCTTATCAGCCATTTGAAGTATCCGCTTCATATGCAGTTAAAAATGGCAAGAGGAATGAACAAGGTAAAAAAGCAATACAAAATAAAAATTATGGAGTTTATGGAAAATGCCTAAGGTCATTTTAATACAATCATCTCAATATCTCTCTAATGGGGATCTTGTGAAGCAGAAGAAACTGTACCTGCCGGGATTGGTATTTCCCCTTTTGGCTGCAATGGCTCCAAAATACTGGGATGTAGAAGTAAGACTGGAAGTTATTGAGGATATAAACTTCGATACTGATGCTGATATAATAGGTATTGGTGCAATGGGACACGCAATTTTCAGGGCGTTCGACCTTGCCGGGGAATTTAAAAAAAGAGGAAAGATTGTTTTTATGGGAGGTTACATGGCCTCGATGATCCCGGAGCTTGCATTGAAATTCGCTGATAGTATTGTTATCGGAGATGCAGAAATTTCTTTCCCGAAGCTGTTATCAGACTTTGAAAAGTTTGGTTGTCTGCAACGCATTTATGATAATCCTGTTCAAGACCTTCATAATTTACCATTGCCAAGATACGAACTGCTTGCCGAAAAAAGGATTGGCGACATGCTGCCGGTACAAGCGGGAAGGGGTTGTAATCATACCTGCAGCTTTTGTTCTATTGCTTGTTTATATAAAGGACGTCATCTGGTAAGGCCTGTTGATGAGGTAATCAGGGATATTGAAAAGATTAAAAGTCTTGGATATCATAAGTTTTATATGATTGACGACAACATCGTAAGCAACCCTGCTTACCTTGAGGAACTATGCAGAAAGATACTCCCTTTAAAAATGAAGTGGTCGAGCCAATGCACAATGAATCTTGCCAGGAATGAGTCTTTATTGAAACTGGTTGCCCGATCGGGGTGTGAAATCCTTAGCCTTGGATTAGAAAGTATTTCGCAGGAAGGGTTGGATAAACTGAATAAAAAGTGGCTCAAAGTTGATGACCACCAACAGTTAATGGCAGCTTTCAATAAGGCAGGGATCATGGTAAGTGCGGAAATGATTATCGGTACAGATGGTGATACCACGGAATCATTAAACGCAACTTATGATTTTATTCGAAAGTGTAAAATTCCATTGTTGCGAATTTATTTTTTAACTCCGGTTCCTACAACACAGCTCTATATTGAACTTAAGGCAGCAGGTCGTTTAATACATGAGAATTTCGATCATTATACGGCTTCGGAATGTGTTCATTATCCGGAAAAGATGTCACCGGAACAACTGACCGAAATGTATCATTGGCTTAACGGGAAAATATTTTCACTGCACGGAATAATCTCCAGGACGCTATTAAATAAACAAATCCTGAAGTATCCATTGAAGCATATTTTTGCTTTCGCCGTAAATCTTCATTACCGATCCTATGTAAAGAGGGGTGAAACACCTCTTATTGTATGATGAATTTCTAAATACAATTAACGATGAATACAACATATGGACTTCCCGAAATCTCGTCTCTTTACCGCCTGCCGTTTTCTAAGAACGATAACCCGAACGGGTGGGTTGAGATAACCACCGACTGCAACCTCAAATGCCCTGGATGTTACAGAGGCTGCGACAGGGACGACAATATTCCGATTCATGAACCGATTGAGAAAGTGAAAGAGAATATCATTGAAATGAAACGGTTGCGAAATTGTCAGATCATATCTGTCAGTGGCGGAGAACCTTTTTTACATCCGGAACTGGGTAGCATCATTCGCTTTATTAAGGATAATGGAATGTATCCCTTTGTTCATACGAACGGGGTTCTTTTAACACCCGGGATCATTGCCAGGTTCAAAAAAGAAGGTCTGGCCGGCCTTATCATCAGGGTCGATTCTTTAAGCCGGAAAAGGACAACTACCGAAGAAGAACTCAATTCTCTCCGAAAGCACTATGGAGAAATGGTGTATGCTGTTAAAGGCATTCATTTAACATTCCTTTGTGTTGTCAATCACGACAACCTTCATGAAATTGGCTCTGTAATCAAATGGTCCATAGATAATTCAAAACTTGTCGACTTTGTCACATTTATTCCGATAAGGCAGGTTCTTTTCGACAAAAGCGAACAAATTGATAGTTCAAAATGGGTTTATGCAGAAGATCTGTGCAAACAGGTGCAGGAAAATATTCCCGATATCCGGTATTCAGCTTACCTGGGAAGTAAATTAGAAGATGCCGGTATTAAATGGTTACAGTCACCATGGATTGTCATGAACAAAAAGATTCTCGGATATACGGGCCCAAAATTTGTCGAGTCATTTCAGATGCTGCATCATCTGTTCAATGGAAAATATGCCTACAAATTCGGGAAGGGTCGGAGCTACCTGAATTTTATGCAAATTATATTATTAAGCATATTTCTTTCAGACTTCAGAGTTGTCGCCCGTAATTTTCTTAAAGAAATATTACATAACCCGATAAATCTATTCCGGCGTGCAACCGTACAATTGCTCTGTTATATAATTCCTCCCGGATTTGTGAACGGTTTGCGGGATGAGTGTGATGGCTGTCCTGATGCAATTTTATTTGAAGGAAGGCTTGTACCTTCTTGTGGTCTTGAGGAATACAAACGCTATGGTAAACCACTCGAAAAACAGGTAATTGATTAGGTCATGATTGAAATACGTGAAGTAAAGTCAAAAAGCGAGTTCAGGAGGTTTATTCAATTTCCTAACATTTTATACAGGCATGATCCAAATTATGTCCCGGAGCTATATATTTCCCAAAAGACGATGTTCGACCGGAAGAAAAATCCTTTTTTCAAACATTCAAAAGTCAATTTTTTCCTGGCATATAAAGCAAAGCAGCTGGCAGGCCGCATTGCTTTGATACGAAATAATAATCACATCTTACATACTGGTGAGAAATGCGGCTTTTTCGGTTTTTTTGAATCAATTAATGATTTTGATGTAGCTGAAGCCCTGCTGGACAAAGCAGTAAATTGGCTTAGCAATGAAGGTTTAACAAGCATCATTGGCCCTGAAAATTTTACAACAAATGATTCATGCGGAATGCTTATTTCAGGATTCGACACGCCGCCTGTTGTAATGATGCCATACAATAAGGCGTATTATAATGATTTTATGGTCCGATATGGTTTTATAAAAGAAATGGATTTGTCCTCCTATTTCATTGGTGATCAGATATTAACATCACCATCCATTGGAATGGTGTTAAATCGAATCACCGATAATCTCAAAGCTTCGGATATCAATATCAGAACCATTAACTATAAAATACTGGATCAGGAAATCAGCGCTTTACGCGAGGTTTACAATCAATCGAATAAAGACAACTGGGGATTTTTGCCCTTAACTGAAAAGGAATTCAGAGAATTAGCACTTCAACTCAGGCAATTTGTACCTGAAAAACTGGTTCTGATTGTTGAGAAAGAAATGCAACAGATTGGTTTTATTGTTGCCATTCCCGACTTGAACCAGGTATTAAGTCATATTAAATCAGGAAAACTTTTGCCATTCGGGATCCTGAAATTTCTATGGTACAAACGGAAGATCAACAATGCGCGAATATTGATACTTGGCGTTCTCGACGAATTTAGGAACAAGGGTATTGATTTAATTTTGTATAAAAAAATACAGGAGAACCTGGCTACCATGGGTATATATCATGGCGAAGCTTGCTATGTGTTGGAAAATAATTTGAAAATGAATTCAATAATGGAGAAAATAGGAGGTAAAAGCGTCAAAAAATACAGAATCTATATATATAAAAAACATGCTTAACCGGGAGTTGTTACACAAGGCTACACAAAGAAGCAAAGGTTCACAAAGGGTTATTGTTTGCTCATCCTTTGAGCAATTTCCGCTTCGAGCTTTTCATACCATTTCAGCCCGAACTTCCTGACCAGGGCTGTCCTGAGGAATTTATACAACGGGATCCCTTCTTTATTTCCTTTTTTGAGTGCCGGTTTGCAAATATTCCATTTGTGGTAGTTTACCGCAATAAAATTCTCATAAGTAGTTATCCTGACCGGGTAAAGATGACAGGAAACGGGTTTGCGGAATTTAGTCTTTCCTTCTGAATAAGCTTTTTCGATGGCACAAAAAGCGATTCCGTCCGAAAAATTGGTAAAGGCACATTCCCAGTCATTTACCAGCGGTGTAACGAACTTTCCGAAGATATCATAATCGAAAACCCCGGTCTCTTTAATGGTGTTTACCCCTCTTTCGGTCATAAAAGGCTTGATATTCTCAAGTTCATCTTCGAGGATGGAGATTTCCGCTTCTTCCAGCGGTGCCCCCGCGTCGCCTGCCACGCAGCAGGCCCCCAGGCAGCGTTGGAGATGGCAGCAGAACCGGACGAAGTAAAGGTCATCGGATATAGATGTATTGTCGATGATGATCATTACTTTTCCTGGTTTAATTTCCAGTTGATCCTGGAAGCCAGCAATTCGATGGCTACTTCATTTTCCCCGCCCTGGGGTATAATAAGATCTGCATACCGCTTGGAGGGCTCAATAAACTGAAGGTGCATGGGCTTGACGAAAGTTTCATAGTGAGTGAGGGCAGTATCCACTGAACGGCCGCGTTCCAGGATATCGCGCTGGATAATGCGTATCAGACGGTCGTCGGCATCAGCATCGACAAAGACTTTCACGTTGAAACGATTCCGGAGCTGTTCGTTGGTCAGGATGAGAATCCCATCTATTATGATCACCCGTTTGGGTATGACGGAGATGGTTTCCTTTGACCGGCCGCAACTTACATAGGAATAAACCGGCATTTCAATGGGATGCCCGGCGATAAGGCAGTCGAGGTCATGAATGAGCAGTTCCCACTCGATGGAGTCGGGATGGTCGAAATTGATCCTTTTTTTTTCCTGGGGCGACAGGTGGCCGTTATCCCAATAGTAAGCATCCTGGGAGATGATGGAAACGGAAAAAGACGGAAGCCCCTGGATGATCTTATTGACAACGGTGGTTTTCCCTGATCCCGATCCGCCGGCGATACCAATGACGAGCATAAGCTGCAGAGTTTATGCGAAGATAGTAAAAAGCTACATGCAGTAATTTAACCGAAACTTATTTCACCATAAGCTTCAGGGAAACGCTTTGCTTTCGAAAATATCTAAAAAGGGAGAAAATAAAAATCGCTTCCTCCCGGAACCTTACCGGAAAGAAGCGATCGAATGATATCAGTTTAAATAAGTGTCTAAGCAGCTTTTTTCTTCAAGCCGAGGATAAATCCGATCAAGCCACCCATAAGGGCTGCCATAATTGTGTTCGCAAGGACATCCACAATAATAAGGGTGCCGCTGTATAAATTCATGAAGGCCATGAAATATAAATCAAAGCTCAACATGATCGGTAAACCGAGAATAATACCGCCCACTATACCACGGCCGATAGTTCTGAACCCTGCCCACGTATCAAAAACAAAAGCGAACAGCAGTCCCCATACCAGATTACTTAAGAGAATTAAAACAATGTTTGGCGTTTCCTTCATAAGGCCCACATACTCTGTAGTGTTCGCGGTGTAGAAGTCCATCAGGAACATACCGAAAATGAGCCAACCCAGAAGAAAAGCGAAAATGCCCCCGGCAATGCCGGCTAAAATTGCTCTTGTACTCATAGTTTCATTTTTTAAGGTTTAATGGTTGTAATTTAAACTATTGATGACTGATATTGTTCAAAGATATTTGTATTTTCGTATCATACATATAAATAATTAAATTAAAATGAAATTTATCGCAATTTTTTTCGTCTTCCTTCTGATTGGAGCCACTGTGCACACCCAGGTGCCGCTGAACTGGACCGTCGATGAGATCAATCCCAATGAAGATGTCACCCTTTATCCTGATGAATCTTTCTTTTCGGAAGGGATGAAATCGTGCCATCTTCAACTGAACAGCGGTGCGGTTCCTTACCTGGTGTCTGATGTTTATAATGTTACACCCGGAGCAGCTTATGAATTTTCTTTTGATGTTTTTGATAACGATACCGCCGGCCAGGTCAAGGTTTACGCCGACTTTTATGATACTTACGGATTCGATGTATTCGGGCAGGCCCCGGTATTTTCCTCTGATTCATCCGAATGGCAGACGATAAGCCGGGAAGGCGTTATCCCAGCCCAGGCTGTTGTCGGCTATGTACTGATCAAATTCTATAACCAGCCGGATCTTTATAATTTCACCACAACCGCCCACATTTGGATCGATGATATCCGGTTCCGGCAAACAGGTGGTGATAACCTTGTTGCCAACGGAGGTTTTGAAGAATGGGTCGTCGGGGTGGATGATATCAGGAATGATGAAAACACATTCTTGATTTATCCTAACCCGGCACAGGATGCAGTGAACCTGAAGCTTCCCGGATCCGCTAAATTCATTGTCATTTCTGATATGATGGGGAGAGAAATGCTCAGGATCAATTCAATAGCAAAGGATAATTATCGAATTGAAATTAAAACGCTGCCTGAAGGGATATATTTAATATCAGCAGTTCAGGAAGATAACAGGTTATTTCAGGGGAAAATTGTTGTTTCTCGCAGATAATCGCAGATTTACAACGCTGATCTTCGCAGATTCTTGATTATCATTGCATTAAAACTAATCAGCGAAAATCTGTCTTTATCTGCGTAAATCAGCGAGAACCTTTTCCGGTAAAAACTTTACCCCACAAGGTCCTGGTATTCCGGGTGCCTCTCAATATAAGCGGTGGTATAAGAGCAGTAAGACCTTACCTTAAGCCCTTCATTTTTTGCATATTCCAGCGCCGCGCGGGTCATCTCCCCTGCAATGCCCCGTCCCTCAAAAGGAAGAGGCACCTCGGTGTGAAGCAGAATAAACAGCCCCGCTTTGATCATATAAATCAGGATAGCCTTATCCTTTCCAAGATCAACCTCAAACCGGTTGTCGGTTGACCGATGTTCAACATTAAAACTTGTATGTTTCAGGGTCACAATTATTTAGATTAGAAATTAGAAATTAGAAAATTGAAATTAGAAATTAGAAATTGTTTAGCCGGTAAAGCAAAATCCCATTACTAAAATCCTTTTCAACAGAATAATTATTTTTGATGAAATCCTTCATTATCCCTGCCGGGTATTCTTTCTCTAAAATAATATAAACCGGCCAATGTGCCATAATATGCCTGAATTCTTCATCAGCATTTATGTTCAGTGCTTTAATATGATTGTCTCTTAACAGCAACGAGCGGTGGGTATATTTCGTCGGGCTGTCTTTTTTCAACAGGTAATAAAGGATGTGATGATAATTTCCGGTATAGATGACATCTTCTGCTTTGAGCTTTGGTTTCAGGTAGGTTGCTATTTCCCGGGGAATGTCTTTCCGTAAAAAATATTCAAGTTTCATCATGGTTATCAAAAGGATGAGAACTACCAGGATAACTCGTCCCGTTTTCCTGTTGAACGGCTGGTGCAGGAAAGCAGGGAGATACCTCTCTGAATGAAAGAAAACACCGGCCATCAGGCTGACAGGCAACATAAGCTGGATAGTATAGTGCTGGAATGCCTTCCCGGCAATTAGCACGGCTGCCAGGGCCAAGAAAGACCAGAGAATGCAAAGCTTTTTCGTTAATGAGATTTCCGGTCCGGTGAACTTTTTATTGATCAAAACATAATAGAAAAAGAAGAAAACAGGAAGAAAGTGTATCTGGAAATCGAGTACAAATTTCAACATCCTCCAGGGATCGAATTCCGATGGATATCTCGCCGGCGCCAGGTATACGATGTTGTATAAGGCATCGAAATGACCATTAAGATAATAGCAGAGGTTCATCAGGGCAAAAGGAATGAAATAGCCAATCCCGGCGAGAATGATGGAAAATGTCATCTTTGTGAGGTTCAGTTTCTCTTTTTTTCGCAGGTTCAGGATAATAAAGAAGATCATGAATGCCGCGAAATCGAATATCACCAGGTATTTCACCATAAAACCCATCCCGGCTAAAAGCCCTGCAAGCATATAATTCACAAGGCTTTGCTTTTTCAGCAGGACGTATAAAGCTGAAATGGTAAACAGGTTGAAGAAGATCTCGGGGGTGATGGAAATACCATAAAACGACCAGGTTGAAATAAAAAAGATGTAAATGATCCCGGCGGCCAGGGAAGCCCTTTCGTTCTTCACCAGCAGCCCGCTTGTTTTATAGATCATGAAAGCAGTGACTGCGATCCATAAAGTTACTAGAAGCCGGAGAACAAAAATAGAATATCCGAACACCGCTTGAAAACCCGCCAGGATTAGGAAAATACCCGGCGGCTTGATGTCGATCATATCCACATACAACGTATTGCCCGCCAGGATCATCCTGGCTATTTCAAGGTAGGTAGATTCGTCGTGATCAATCACGCTCGGGAAGAAACTGAAAAAGCGGAGGATTACGGCCACCAGGGAGAATAAAATGATAACAACGATCGGATTTGATGTTTTATATGAGAAGAATGCTTTCAGCATTTTTTTTAATCAAAGATATTGAATTCGGGTTATGCAAAGGCCGAAGAGCTTATTTAGAAGGATGCAAAGAGTGTTAACTGACATTCCTGATTTACGCTTTTTGTGCGCAAAGCACTGATTTCTAATCAATAACCGACATCAACTAAAGATCTGCTAAATCTTTTGTTTTCAGATCAGAATTTTGTAATTTTCCTTTTTTTAAACTTACGTTTGAAAAAACCAAACCAAAAAGTTTAAACTATGAAAAAACTCCGTGTTTTATTCGTTTTGATCTTATGGGCAATTCTTTCGATGAAGAGTTATGGCATCGGAACGGTTGAGCCGGAATGGCTTCCCCAGAAAGCCTTTTGTAATTATCAGATTAATTACGACACTCCCGGAATAACAGGTGACACGATTGTTGATCCGCCTGCAGAGATCCTGTTTGATTATGGTCAGAACGTATTAAAAATTGGTTCTAATAAGCTGAGAATAGACCTTTCCACTCTTGGAGCAAATTCATATGAAGAACACACTATTGAGATTCCTGTGTATGCATCGGATGTGGGTTGGGTGCATTATGTCATGGACCCGGACTGGCATGGGGTTTTGGTCCTTTGGGAAATTGACGGGGAGATAAAAAGTGATTCCCGGGCAAGCTATATGATCATTCATGCCGGTGACGAATCGAAAGTGCTTCTGGCCACTGCAATTCACGACGATTCAGGATTTTTCGCTGTAGCAAGCCTGAAAGGGATCCTGCTAAGAACCTGTGAAAACAAAGGATACTATTTTCCACTGAATAATGCCCTGGGCATCAACGAACTGGAAGGGATTCAATTAAAAATAATCGGGTATGACTCAGAACTGGGACAAAAGGCAATTGAAGTAAGGGTTAGTAACGCTACGGTCGAAGGGATAAAAGTTGGTATCAATACCCGGGAAGTAATCTACTTAATGAAATGACCTTTTATGCCCTTTGCATAAGCCTGCATATCTGCTCTTGCCGCATCGGTATGCCATTCATCCATAAAAGCGTTAAGCCGGATTTTCAGGGAACCCTGGGAGAAGAGGAAAGACGGGAGCAGGATTAAAGTGAGGATGAAGGCTTTGATCATGGGATTTTTGATCAAAAGCATTTACTCGCTTTTCTTGCCATCTTTGGAAGGACAACATCCAGCGGGTTTTGCTCCACCATTGGGGCAACATTTCGCAGGGTCACATTTCTTTTCTGATCCTGTTTTGCAATTGTCCATGCAGTCCTTTTTGGTTTTGTTACAAGTATCACAGATGCCATCATTGTTGGCATCCACCCATTTGCAGTCCGATTTGACGACAGTAGTCTGGTGACCCGGGCACTCGCCGCTTTTGCCCTGATCAGGGTTTACGACCTGAGCAGGTGCGTCTTTTTTTTCTGCAGGGGCGCTGGTCTGTGATTGTGCATAAGAAATGGCACCGATTCCCAAAAAGAGAACAAATAAGATGAAGAATTTTAGTTTCATAGGTTGGTTTTTTAATTTATGGGGTAAAAGTAGGAAAAATAATTGAAAAAAAGCGAAACACGATGCAAAATTGAATAAGGAATTTAAAGCTGAATGTTCGGCGCTTAGAGCCGCTGCATCCATCTCCGGAAAAGAACATCATTAAAGCTGGAAAGAGTAGTTACGGATTTTGCTACATTTACGCGACCATAATCATTAACCGACTCCTGTGAAGCATAAACTTACGATACTGCTATTTTTCAGCTTGCTGCCGGGAATTTTCACCCAGGCTCAAACCGTTTCCGTTGTTGAAAAGATCATTGAGACCGGGAAAACCGACAATCAAACCATGAACCATCTCGACATATTGTGCAACCGGTTCGGGGGCCGGCCCATCGGATCAGATGCATTTGAAAACGCCGCCGAATGGGCCGCCGGTAAATTCAGGGAGTGGGGCATGCAGGTTGAAATGGACGAAGCCGGGGAGCTTCCGGTAGGCTTTAACCGCGGCCCCTGGTTTGGAAGGATGCTTTCGGATGAAGGTATGTACCTGCACTTTGCCACACCTTCCTATACCTCGGGAACAAAAGGTGTCCAGCGTGGTCATGTGGTTATCGAGCCGCGGACACAGGCAGAGTTTGACCGCATGAAGGGAAGACTGAAAGGCGCCTGGGTACTGATCTCGGGAGAAAACGAAGGCTGGCCCGTAGATTTTTCCGCAAGAGCCGACAGCATCCGGGATTCCATCAAAATAGTAAATGCTGGAACAGAGGAAGAAAACAACAAGATCAGGACCGAGAACCGGAACAACCGTGACAAGGGCATTCCCGAAAAAGAGCTGCTTCTTCTGAATGAAGAACCCGCGCTCTTTTACAGAGAAATGCGCGAAGCGGGAATACTGGGCATCATCCAGTCGTCCAAAACACCAATCCGGGTTATGTACGACAGGAAGAACATCAACAATATGACATTTGAGAACCTTCCAACCGTTCCTGATATAAAACTGGATGAGCATCAGTACAAGATCATCAAACAAATGACAGAGGAAAGGCGCTATTTTCTGCTTGAATTCGACATCCGCAACCATTTCAGGATGGGGCCGGTAAAATATCACAATGTCATTGGAATTATTCCGGGAACTGAATACCCCGATGAATATGTCATCATGAGCGGGCACCTGGATTCTTATGATGTGGCTACGGGTGGCGTGGATGATGGTTCCGGGGCCACTCCTACCATGGAAGCCGCCCGGCTGATCATGGAAGCAGGCGGAAAACCCAGGCGGACCATCCTGGCCATTCTCTGGGCCGGTGAAGAGTTCGGACTTTTAGGCTCCGAAAGCTGGATCGAGCGGAACGGGGATAAACTGGACAGGATCTCCAACATGGTCAACCGTGACGGAGGCCCTACCGTACCGACGGGAGTGAGTGTTTCCGCGACAATGATGGATGATTTTAAACAGATCTGTGCACCATTGAACGATATCAACCCCGATTTCCCATTTACCATCAATGAGCGACAACCCACGGAGAAACCTGAGAAAGCGTGGGGGACCGACAGCGGCCCGTTCGCAGTATTGGGAGTGCCCACCATCAGCTTAAATACCGGTGATCCGAAAGGATATGACTTCAGCTATCATGAGATCTGGCATACCGAAAGAGACCTGTACAACAAAAGCATCAGGGAATACCAGGAGCACACCTCCATTGTAACGGCCGTGGTTGTTTATGGCATTGCCAACCTTGACCACCTGCTTTCAAGAGAAGGCTATTACATAGAAAAGACCAGCGAACCTAAAAAGAAGAAAAATAAATAAAGCCGTATCCATAAAAGAACTCAAGGAAGAGTTAAGGCAGCGTTCTCCAAAGGAACTGCTTGAGTTATGCCTTCGCTTATCGAGGTTCAAAAAGGAGAACAAGGAATTGCTGACCTACCTGCTGTTTGAATCGTCCGATGAACTGGCCTATATCAGAACTATAAAAAGAGAGGTGGACGAACAATTTGAGCAAATCAACAGAACATCCTCGTATTTCATCAAAAAGAGCATTAGAAAAATCCTGAGGAGCATCAGGAAATACATTCGCTATTCGCAGAAAAAAGAGACAGAGGTAGAGCTGCTGATCTATTTTTGTTTAAAATTGAATCAATTCAAGCCTCCGATCCATCGCAATACAGCGCTGAAAAACCTCTACGACAAACAAATTGAATCCATCAGGAAAACGATGCTTTCCTTACACGAAGATCTGCAATACGATTACGGGAGGGAGCTGGAAGAACTGGTGAATGGGTGACTGGGTGACTGGGTGACTTTTATTTCCGCTTCAGGATAGGCGGTTAAAAAAGCTGATGCAGCCCTGGCTTTGCCGGTATCCTGCCATTTAAACTCGTAGGCATGAATTTTCCCGTCAAATTCTTCTATATAGTCGACTTCAGGATATGAGCCGAAAATCATCCTGGTTTCAAGTGAACGTATCAATTCAACTTTATTTGTTTGTGCAGTTAGTTCCTCAAGAGATAGTGGAAATAGTTTAAAAGTCCACTTTCTGCCAGTCAGTGATTCCTTGATTTTATCGGTGAGCTCAAAAGAACTGGAACCAGTGGCAGCCAATTGAATTTCAGGGCAATTATCATGGATGATCTTCAAAGTCAAGCCTGAATTATCCAACCTTTGAGCTTCATCAAAGTAGTTTTCCCAACCTGTCTGGGGCCAAGCAGAAGAATGGTTTTTCCTTTAAAAAGCCTGCTGCCGATAAGTTCTTCCAGTGTTCTTTTAATCATTTCGAATTCTTTAATCGCCAAATATACGTAATATTGGCGATTATGATCGACATTAATTCAGAATTTATGAAGCACGGTGAGAAATTGGCAAAGGAACGGCGTTCATGTTAAAAACGCTGTATCCATCTTCTAAAAAGCACATCATAGACGCTGTAAAACATAATTCCGTCAGGATTGTAATCGGAAAAGATCATTTCTTTGGTAAGTAAAGCGTGTAGTGACCGCAATACCGTGGCAGAGCTTCCAAGGGCGTATTTCGAAATAAAATCTTTGGATGTCGGAGAATACACCTCACCTTCATGAGCAATGGCCTTTAAAAGAAGCCATTGCTGCTTTGTCAGCAAGTCCCTGTATTTAAAAAAGATGTCATTGCCTGGTTTTAATTTAAATATAACAAATTGTAACTTACAAATTGTAATTTACAAAATGCAAATAGACAAATACCTGGTCGAAAAGCAAGGATTTTAGTTGAAAATGCACAAAACACGATGGGAAATTGGGGAAGGAACCTTGTATTCTAATCAGGCGAAATCCTGATCTTGTAGCCCCACCAGGAATCGAACCTGGATTTAATATCCCTGCAATAGCAGCCCTTTCCGAGTGTTCTCATTTTCCTGGTGTACGATTTGGTGTAAAACATTGTTCAGTATTTTACGATTTTGTATACTTCATCCCCTCGCTTGAGAAAATAGAAACCTGAGGATAATCCAGAAACATCCAAAGTGATTATCGGTTCATTAACGTTAATATTTTCTTCAAATAAAAGGTGACCTTCCAAATCGATAAGGGACAGTTGTGATTTCTTACTATCAGCGGGAAGTTTAATGTTCAATTTGTTTCTGACAGGGTTAGGGTAAATGAATAAACGCTCATGCACCTGGAATTCTTTTACGCTAATCGGAGGATAGTACTCGAATGCACCCATATCTGGCATTGAGCCGTAATACTCATCTGGTGGAATATAAACCAGCGTATCGCCGGCAAGGATAGAGCCTTCGGGCGCAACTTCTAAGACATCTCCAATTCTGAAAAAGAATATTTCTCCTGGTTGGACTTCAAGCGCTGGTATGTACCAGAAGTCGATAGCAGCATCAATGCATGGTGAGAGAGATTCGAGATGAAAGTCTCCGTTCGATGAATCGACAAAACAAGGTATCGTATCAATGTTTGTTTCAGAATAAATCAATAATGCGCTTGTATCATTATGAATAATTGTACTTTCTCCGCCATATATCAGCGAATAGTCGAAACGCATTAAGCCTCCATAGGCACCAATTCCCATCACATCCCTGACCAATGCAGAATCATTATAAATGATGGTATTTATGACCCAGATTGAATTACCCCCCCAGATAAATATTTCTGGGGAATTACTTGCCTGGTTATTGTAAAAAGTTGAGTTCACAATTTTAGCTTCATTCGGAACCCAGGCATTGGCAAACCCTCCACCGGCATATGCCGAATTATTGGTGAAGATACACCTGTTAACAGCCAAGCCGAATTTGTATTCTGAGGCTAACGGAATTGTGCAATTATAAATTCCACCTCCATATTGTCCATAATTACCGGAAATAATACAATCACTAATGCTGACTCTACTGAAATTTCCTACTTCAACTCCACCCCCTTCATTTGTTGCTGAATTATTCATTATTTCACAGTTTTCGATATTCACCTGGGAATTCCCGGCAGTAGCTATTCCACCCCCGTATCCGGTTGAAAAATTATTCCGGACATGGCAATTCTCAATACGGACAGTGGAGTTTTCCCAACACATTATTCCCCCTCCCCAGTCAGACCGACCATTTTGAATCGTAAATCCGTTGATAACGCAAAGCTGAAAATTATTGTTGTTGATGTAGATAGCCGTGTTAGCCTGGTTCCCGTCTATGATTGTCTGGCTGATTACAGCCGTATCATTCGTAAAAATGTATTCAGAAAACAGTTTCACTACTTTATTGGTGATAACAAGATTCTCCTGGTAAAATCCTGGTCGTACAATAACTGAATCAACTGCGTTAATGCTGTTGATTGCTTCCTGGATTGTCGGGTAATCATCAGGCACATATTTCCTGGTTCCTGAAGCAAGATGCGGCAATAAGGCAATCAGGAAGAGAATCAATACAAGTTTTTTGAATGATTTATCTGTTGAAGCCATGATGCATCAATCCTTTTAGTATTTGTCCGGAAGAAGTTCAATATAAGCGGAAAATATAAAGAGTTTGAAAATTATTGTTTGATTTGGATTTCGCTCTTAAAATTACGGAATATAATCATGATCATGTATTTTTCTTTTCTAAAACATTATCTCCAAATTTCTTCTGTTGATCCCTTCCGGGGAATTTTTGATTCTATGTTTGTTGCTTCTACAGTACTTTATCTGCTACGCAGAATTGGGAGGAGTTAATGTTAAGTTTTCGGATGTTGAATAGTGAATATTTAGAGTTTAAATATCAATGATTAAATGCTGGAAAGAGAAATTACGGTTTTTGTAAATTTACGGGACCATAGACGGTTTTACATAGAAAAGACCATCGGACCTAAAAAGAAGAAAAATAAATAAAGCCGTTTCCATAAAAGAACTCAAGGAAGAGTTAAGGCAGCGTTCACCGAACGAGTTGCTTGAGCTATGCCTTCGGTTGTCGCGGTTCAAGAAGGAAAACAAGGAATTACTGACCTACCTGCTGTTTGATTCATCCGATGAACAGGCCTATATCGAAAGCGTAAAAAGAGAAGTGGACGAACAGTTTGAGCAAATAAACAGGACATCCTCATATTTCATCAAAAAGAGCATTCGGAAAATCCTGAGAAATATCAGGAAATACATTCGCTATTCACAGAAAAAGGAGACAGAGGTTGAGCTGTTGATCTATTTTTGTTCCAAACTGAATCAATTCAAACCTCCGATTCATCACAATACAGCTCTGAATACCCTCTACGACAAACAAATAGCATCCATAAAGAATACGATGCTGTCCTTACACGAAGATCTGCAATACGATTACGGGAGGGAGCTGGAAGAACTGGTGAATAGGTGACTGGGTGACTGGGTAACTGGGTGGCAGATGAAAATGCACAAAACACGATGGGAAATTGAGGAAGGAACCTTGTATTCTAATCAGGCGAAATCCCGATCAGACGATCAGGCGATATGCGATTTGTTTGTAAGATTTACTTCGAATATCGAATATCGAATATCGTCCGATCGCTCTTTCGCCCGATCTTATGGCCCCGGCCGGCATAGAAAATTATAGATACTGATGAGTATAATCAATCATTCGATATTAACGATCCCCATCTGGGTGATGTTCCCTGCTAAAACCACGACACCTCCGATAGTTCTGTCGGAAAAACCGGGATTAGCGTAGAAAGTGACGTTATAAGTGCCTGGCATGGCAGTACCGATCAGAAATTCGCCTGTAACCGGGTCAATAAGCGTACCGGTTGTATCTGTATAGTTTAAAGCCTCAATATAATATGCACCTGCCGGAGGGCTGATCGTGCCCGCTATTGCGCCGACAGCCGTTTCCAGGTAACCTCTTACAACGGGTTTAAGCATGTATTTGCCATTGCCGGTCATATGAACTGAAACACTTACGTCAAAATCGATAATTAACCGATACAGGCCGCCTAATTCCAATGGTTGCGGATCCATTTTGATTTTGTAGCCGGATGTCTGGCCCGAAGGAGTTTCAAGCTCATAAGAGATGCCATCTACAACTACCGTATTGTTCGTGCCAAGGATAAGGCGTAATTCACTCATCATGCCCGGGGTTATTGATGTATCGCCGATCAGGAGCATGGTGTTTCCATTGGTGAATTCCTGGAGGTTGTAAACACCGGGTTGCTCAACCGGAAATTCAACCCAACCATTGCCCATGTTAGCTTCCATATAAAGTACTTCCACATTCACAGCATCATAACCAGAAGTTGCATCAACCAGTTTCACAGAAAATACCGGGTTGGTTGCCGGATCATTGGTATTGTTGTTTTTGTCGCATGCGGTCAGGACGGCTAATATGGCGAGGATAATAAGAATGCTTAATTTTTTCATTTTGATTATTTTATTAATTGAATAAATTTTCAGATGGCAAAATTACGTCTGTGTGTCATATTAACTGTTACACAATTAAAGGAAAGAGTTACATCTTTCACATATGCGAAACACTATGAACGATTGCGAAAGGAAAACTCCTTCTGAAATCGTGTATCGTGTTTTGTGCATCATGCATTTAAACCTGCTGCATCAATCTTTTAAAAAGTGAAATTTTGTGACCTGGCGTTTCGGTTTATCTTACCCCTTTAATATTTATTTTTGTCAAAATGTTTTGATAATCAATTATTTATTTACCTTTGCTGCGTTCAAAATTATATTGATTCGCACTTCCTTCCAAAGATTTGCTTTCCTTACAGTTTTCAACTTCTATTTATTTATCAATTTTATTTTTTAATTATGAACATTTTTGTTGCAAAGTTAAGTTCATCCACAACCAGTGATGACTTAAAGACTTTATTTGAAGAGTATGGCGAAGTTACTTCGGCTGCCGTGATCAATGACCGTATGACCGGTCATTCCAAGAAATTCGGATTCGTAGAGATGAAGAATGATGACGAAGCGAACAAAGCCATTAAAGAACTGGACAGCTGCGAATATGACCACGCTGAAATCGTTGTCAAACAAGCCAGGCCCAGAAGTGAATCACCAAGAAGAGAAGAACGTTATTCTAATTATCGTTAAAATATTCGTCTTACTGATTACTTCATGTAAAAGTTAGAGGATGCCGGAAAATTCCGGTATCCTCTTTTTTTTGTGATAAAGAAACTCGATACTGGATTAAAGAAGGAAGGTAAAATTGCGTACCTTTAAAGGTCGATTATAACCAATTCATTATGAGAAGATTTATCACTCTTATCTTCTTCCTGTTTGCACTATCCGAAATATTCGGGCAACGACCTTCAATAGCTCTTACTTTTTCAGCCGTCAACAATACAGATTGGGTTCAGCTTGACAGTATCAGGGTCATGAACCGAACCCAGGGTGGAGACACTGTGTTATATTACCCAGATACCGTCCTGGTACTGGATTACGAGGTGGGTATACCCGAAGTTAACAATGCTGACAAGGGTTTCAAGGTGTTCCAAAACTACCCCAACCCCACTGCAGATCAGACTACCATCAACCTGTACGTGCCTTCAAAGGACTTAGTGAGCATGACCATAACGGATGTGCTTGGTCGTGTGATCATCCGGTTGGAACGGGTACTTGATGAAGGGCTACACTCCTTTAGATTAACTCCCGGTGACGGAAGTATATTCTTCTTCACGGCACAGTGGAGGGGAAAAAACAGCAGCATAAAAATCCTCTGCACTGGGATATTGACATATAAGGCAGGTTCACTTGAATACCGGGGAACTCAAAATTCATCAACAAAATTAAAAGCATCTGAAGATCTTCAAAGCTTTGATTTCAGTATCGGAGATGAATTGCTCTACATTGGTTATACTTATACTACTCAATCCGGCATATGGGATGCACCTGAAGACAGCCAATCTTACACCTTCCAGTTCGCAACCAATATACCCTGTCCAGGGACACCGACAGTAGAATATGGAGGACAATTTTATAATACGATACAGATATTCAGTCAATGTTGGATGAAGGAGGACTTGAACGTTGGGACGATGATTCCAGGACAACAGGAAATGGCAGATGACGGAATCATTGAAAAATACTGTTATAACAACCAGCAAGATAGCTGCACAAAGTATGGTGGTTTATATCAATGGAATGAAATGATGCAATACATTACACAGCAAGGCGCACGGGGCATTTGTGCACAGGGATGGCATATCCCTGCAGATGAGGAATGGAAAGTTTTAGAAGGGGCTGTTGACAGTCAATTTGGAATTGGAGATCCGGAGTGGGATTCTAACTATACTTATCGTGGTTTTGATGCCGGTACAAGATTGAAAACTACCAGTGGTTGGGAAAATAATGGAAACGGGACTGATTTTTTTGGTTTTTCAGCTCTGCCGGGTGGCATGGGCGGTGCTGGTTGGTTCGACGCCATTGGATACGTCGTCAACTGGTGGTCATCTACTGACGGTGGGGATACCTTTTCATGGGGTCGTGGTCTCATTTTCAACAGTCCGGAAGTAGACCGGGAGAATTACTTCTGGAAATGGGGTCACAGTGTACGTTGCTTAAGGGATGAAGTTTATATTGCTCCTCTTACATTAACCTTCACCGCTCTCAATAATGCTTCTTATGTCCGGCTTGACAGCATAAAAGTTATGAATCGCACGCAGGAGTTTAATACTACGATCTTTTGGTCAGACACGACACTTGTTTTAAAATCAGATCTGCCTTACAATGTAGGTGATGAACTGCTCCTGATCGGTTATTCAGACACGCTTGAGTCAGGGATACTTGATAGTCCTTTGGAAAGTGAAAACTACACTTTTCAGTTCGCCACCAACATCCCCTGCCCGGGAACACCAACGGTTGAATACGAGGGACAGATTTATAACACTATCCAAATTTTCAGTCAGTGCTGGCTGAAAGAGAACCTGAATGTAGGAGTGATGATCCCGGCAAACGTCGATCAATGGGACAATGGAATAATAGAAAAGTACTGTTATAACAATGAACCTGACAGTTGCATAAAATATGGAGGTTTTTATCAATGGAGAGAAATGATGAAGTACGCTGAACCACCGGGAGTACAGGGTATTTGTCCTCCCGGGTGGCACATCCCCACAGATAATGAATGGAAAATCCTGGAAGGTTCAGCAGATAGCTATTATCCAATAGGAGATCCTGAATGGGATATCAGAATAGCCTGGCGTGGTTATGATGCCGGAACAAACCTGAAAACCATTAGTGGCTGGTATGAAAATGGAAACGGCACTGACTTGTACGGCTTTTCGGGACTTGCTAGCGGATGGAAAGAAGGGTCCGGCTTCTCCGATCTTGGCTATAACACCAGTTGGTGGACCTCTACAGGACACTTTGCCCACGAGGCATGGATCCGTTCCCTGCACTATTCTTTTCCGGAAATATACCAGGTTAGTGGCAATTGGGGTTACTTCGCTTTCAGTGTCCGCTGCCTGAAAGACGATTGAAACTACCCGTAGCTTGATATCTCAATGACGGTCTTGCTCTTTGTTGTAAATTATAAAAAGATGGATCAAACCAAAGAACCATGAATAAATACTCTCTCGTCTTATTCATCCTGGTAATAATCCGGGTGGACACCCAAGCCCAATCCTGCCTTCCTGAAGGTATTACTTTTACTACCCAGGCACAGGTTGACAGTTTTCAGGTGAATTATCCAAACTGCTCCCAGATTGAAGGGGATGTTACAATTGGTCAATGGGATATCGAAATCAATATCACTCACCTGAACGGTTTGAGTGTATTGAATTCCATCGGTGGTACTCTTAAAATCTGGTATACCGATTCATTGACCAGCCTGACAGGGTTGGAGGGATTGACTTTCATTGGTGGGGGGCTTTCAATTTCTGTTAACGATGCCTTGACCAGCCTGTCTGGGCTGAACAATGTGACTTCCATACACAACGAAATTGAAATCGATAATAACGCTGCTCTGACCAGTTTAACAGGGCTGAATAATGTAACATCCGTCGGAGGCTACATTCATATCCAAATCAATCCTGTTCTTACGAGTTTAACAGGGCTGGATAATGTCACTTCCATCGGAGGATCCCTTTGGATTCTTCACAATCCTGTTCTAACAAATTTAGAACCACTGCATAAAGTAGATTCAATCATGGATTTTCTTTGGATTTATTCAAATAACGCTCTTACCAGCCTGGAAGGATTGGAAAATATTACTTACGTCGGTGAAGATCTTTCGATCTCTGGGAACCCATTACTGACCAGCATGACGGGGCTGGAGGGTTTGACTTTCATAGGGGGTATAATTGTTCTCGATGATAACATTGCCCTGACTAGTATAACGAGCTTGGCTAATGTGACTTCGATCGGGGGAAGGATTGAGTTTGATGGAAACTGGACCCTGACCAGTTTGATCGGATTGGACAACATAAGTGCTGGATCTATCACAGGTATTAATATCATAAATAACTATGCTCTATCAACCTGCGAAGTACAAAGCATTTGCGATTATTTAGCCATCCCAAACGGATTCGTTCAATTCTACAACAACGCCACAGGTTGCAACAGCCAGGAAGAAGTTGAAACCGCTTGCCTGAATGGCGTGGACGAAACTACTATCCCAGATAACCAGATCAAAATTTTCCCCAACCCCTCTTCCACTTCTATCACTCTATCATTGCCTTCCACCATCACCGTCAATAGCACAACCTTATCAATACGCAATGTCAGCGCCCAGCAGGTCTTATCGCGCTGCATAACCGAGCCCATAACGATTCTGGATATCGGCACGCTGCCCCGTGGCGTTTATATTGTGAAAATAACGGATAACAGTACCGTGGAATTTGGGAAGTTTGTTAAGCAGTAAAATTTTTATATCTTTCAGCCACCAAAGCACGAAAGCACTAAAACCCACCAAAGTTTGCTGGTCGATTAGTCTTTTTTAGTGAAATTTGGTGCCTCGGTGCTTTAGTGGCTGTTATTTGATACTACAAGAAATGCACGAAACAAGAAACTCGAATCTCGATTAACGAAGGAAATTTTAATGCCCGATACTGGTAACTTGATTAACGAAGGAATCCTTATTTTAATCAGACGAAATCCCGATCAGACGATCAGGCGATATGCGTTTTTTCCTTCATTTTATCGTGTATAGAGTTTCCAGCATCGTGCATTTAAAACCGCTGCATCCATCTCCTGAAAAGAACATCATAAACGCTGTAAAACATCCGCCCCTCAGGATTATAATCGGAATAAATCATTTCTTTGGAAAGCAATGCATGTAGTGAGCGTAAAACTGTAGCGGAACTTCCCAGGACGTATTTCGAAATAAAATCTTTGGATGTAGGGGAATACACCTCACCTTCATGAGCAATGGACTTTAAAAGGAACCATTGTTGTTTTGTCAGCAAATCCCGGTATTTAAAAAAGATGATCTCTTCCTCTTGCAGCAACCTGGCCGCTTCATCCTTCCAGGTTTCAGTGATGATTATCTGTGTATCCATTGCATAGACACGGTTGCACAGCAGCTGAACATAGTATGTATGAACGTCAGTCCAGTCAAGAATTTCATTAATCACTTCAGCGCTGATCTGCTTTCCGGCCTTTTGAAAGTGATCGCTAATAAAAGTGGAATATTGTTCACGACTGATCTTTCCGATCTTAAGAAAACCGGCACTCTGGAAAAAAGGACGGGAAGGGTCTGCGAACAACTCTGTCATCAGGTGCTGTTGACTTCCGGCAAATATGAACCGGACATTGTTGAGTGATTGAATAATGCTTCTGAGCCATGAATCGGTATTTTTTTCAGGATATTGAAGAATCTGCTGAAATTCATCAATAGCAACGACCACCTTCTGCGGAAAATTCTCAAGGTATTGGAAAACGGAAGCAATATTCCGGGTGGTTTCGCCCGGTCTGACATCGAAGGTAACCTGCGGATGCCCCGATAACGGATCATAAGTGATGACAGGTCTGAGGGATTTGATAAAATCGAGGATTTTCTTACCAGGCGTTGATTTCTCAGGGATAGTATTAAATACTGATGATGCCAGAACATTCAGAAACTCATTCAGGTTTTCGGTCGGAAGGATGTCAATATAGATCCCTGTCTGGTCCGGAGGTAAATTGGCCAAAACGTGCTTTATCAGGCCGGTTTTACCGATTCTCCGGATTGATGTCAGGGTGGTTGAACGGCCATTTGATATGTTATCCAGCAAGGTTTGAGCCTCATCTTCCCTGTCGCAAAAATAATTGCGCCCATGGTAACCGGTCGTTATAAAAGGATTTGAAAGAGATGTCATTGCCTGGTTTTAATTTTGTATCACAAATTGTAACTTACAAAATGTAATTTACAATTTGCAAATATACAAATACCTGGTCGAAAAGCAAGGATTTTAAACGAAAATGGACGAAACACGATGGGAAATTGGGGAAGGAACCTTTTATTCTATCAGGCGAAATCCCGATCAGACGATCAGGCGATATGCGATTTGTTTGAGAGATTCATTTCGAATATCGAATATCGTCCGATCGCTCTTTCGCCCGATCTTGTAGCCCCACCAGGAATCGAACCTGAATCTAAAGTTTAGGAAACTTCCGTTCTATCCGTTGAACTATAGGGCCGAAATGTCAGTTTTGAGTTTTAAGTTTTGAGTTTTGAGTTAGGGACTTATTTACTAATAACCCTCAAATAGGCTGTAAAATTAATCAATTTTATAAAATTCCCGCATTTAACCCACAAAACATAAAAACTCAGAACTCAGAACTCTTAAGTCAGATCAGCCAGATCAGAATGACTGTTACCGCCGCTATCGATAAGAGGATGTAAATTACTTTCCGCTCATGGCGCAATAGTAGCTCACATTCGGCAACCTTTTGGTTTGCCAGGTCCTTGTCCACATCAAGCTTTGCTGCATCTTTGTAATACTTGACAGCATTGCGGTAGATTTCGATCTTGAAGAAATCGTCACCGTTATACATCAGCTCACGGAATTGCTTTTCGGCAGGACTGATGCTTTCGTCGGTTTCGTGATGTCCCATATGAATGAAGCTTTGTATGATTAAACTCATTTAACTTCACTGCCATTTGCAAACAGGTCATTTATAGTGATCAGGCTTAGCCGGCCTTCAGGATCCTCGGCGGAGAGTATCATTCCATTCGATTCGATGCCGCGCAGCTTCCGCGGCGCCAGGTTCAGGACGAAGCAGAACTGCTTGCCGATAAGGTCTTCCGGCTTGTAATACAATGCAATGCCTGATACGATCGTTCTTTTGTCCAGGCCGGTATTGACAGTCAGCTTCAGCAATTTGTCGGCCCCCTGGACCTTCTCCGCTTCTTCAATGGTGCAAACGCGGATGTCGAGCTTCGAGAAATCATCGTAGGTTATCATATCTTTTATGGGTTTCAGAGATACTTTCGGCGCTGTGGCCGCTTCATTCTGCAGTTTCGTATTCAGCAGCTTCTGCACCTGGGCTTCGATAACATTGTCTTCAATCTTTTCAAACAAATACTCCGGATGCCCGAGCTGGTGGCCGGGCTCAAGGAGTTCGGGATTGCCGCCAAAAGCCCATTTACGTTGGGGGAGGTTCATCATCCGGCTGAGACGTTCCGCGGTGAAAGGCAGGAAAGGCTCACAAAGAATGGCCAGGTTGGCACAGATCTCCAGGGAAATGTTCAGGATGGTCTTCACACGCTCCGGATCGGTCTTGATTAATTTCCACGGCTCGGAATCGGTCAGGTACTTGTTGCCCAAGCGTGCCAGGTTCATCATCTCCGTCAGCGCCTCGCGAAAGCGGAACTGGTCCAGGCTGCCACCGATACGTCCGGGGAAAAGCTTTATCTCTTCTATGGCATTCCGGTCGGTCTGGTTCAACTCACCACGCGGAGGTACTTTGCTATCGAAGTACTTCTGGGTCAATATCATCGTGCGGTTCACGAAATTGCCGAAGATAGCCAGCAGTTCACTGTTATTCCTGGTCTGGTAATCTTTCCAGGTGAAGTCATTGTCTTTGGTTTCCGGGGCGTTGGTCGTTAACACATAACGCAGTTCATCCTGTTTTCCCGGAAATTCCTCAAGGTATTCATGGAGCCAGACAGCCCAGTTCCGCGAAGTCGAGATCTTATCATTCTCTAAATTCATAAACTCAAAAGCCGGCACATTGTCAGGAAGGATAAAGGTGCCTTCTTCCTTCAGCATCGCCGGGAAGATGATGCAATGGAAAACGATGTTGTCTTTTCCGATGAAATGGATCAGCCTCGTTTCGGGATCTTTCCACCAGGGTTTCCAGTCCTTGCCATTGATCTGTGCCCATTCTCTCGTGGCGCTGATGTAGCCGATGGGCGCGTCAAACCAGACGTAGAGCACTTTGCCTTCCGTGTCCGGTAAAGGTACTTTCACGCCCCAGTCGAGGTCGCGTGTCACGGCACGGGGCTGCAGGCCGTGATCGAGCCAGGATTTGCACTGGCCGTAAACATTCGGCTTCCAGTCATCTTTATGCCCGTCGATGATCCACTTTTTCAACCAGCCCTCGTATTTATCCAGCGGCAGGTACCAGTGTTTGGTCTCTTTTTTGACAGGAACATTCCCGCTAAGTGCAGAAGTCGGGTTGATCAGTTCGTCAGGGCTCAGTGAAGTGCCGCAGTTCTCGCACTGGTCGCCATAAGCTTTCGGATTTCCGCAGCGGGGGCAGGTTCCCGTGATATAACGGTCGGCAAGAAATTGCTGGTTCTCCTCATCAAAGTATTGCAGGGATGTTTTTTCGATGAATTCTCCCTTTTCATACATGGTTGTGAAGAATTCCGAGGCCGTTTCATGATGGATGGCGTTGGATGTGCGCGAATAGATATCGAAAGAAATCCCGAATTTTTGGAATGAATCCTTGATCATCTCATGGTAACGGTCGACCACCTCCTGCGGGGTGACACCTTCCTTGCGGGCTTTGATCGTAATCGGCACGCCGTGCTCATCCGATCCGCCGATGAAGAGGACTTCCTCGCCTTTTGACCTGAGGTAGCGGACATATATATCTGCCGGCACATAAACGCCTGCCAGGTGGCCGATATGGATGGGGCCGTTGGCATAAGGCAGGGCAGAAGTGACAGTGGTCCGTTTCCACGATTTCGCTTCCATGAATAATTGATTGAGCGGTTAATAAAACTATTCCGGGCAAATTTATTGAATTATCGGGTATAAATCGGGGAAATTCCGGATAAACAGGTTGGGGAAGATGTTTTCATTGTGTTATTCGCTTTTGTTAAACACAATAGGAACATTAGAGCACATTAGAAACACACAATAGAAGGTGGATTTTCAAATTTTCTATAAAAAAATAAATTTTAAGAATATGACACAGAAGTATTTAAATGAACTGACTTTTACTATTATCGGTGTTGCAATTGAAATTCATAAAGAATTGGGGCCGGGAATACTTGAAAGTGTTTATGAAAAATGTATGATTCACTTATTAAAAGAAAAGGGTTTGGGTGTAATCTCTCAACAGAAAGTTCCTTTGATCTTTAAAGGACTTTATCTTGATTGTGACCTGCGGTTTGATTTAATGGTCGAAGAGGCTATCATTGTCGAAATTAAAGCAATCGATTGCCTGCAGCCAATTCATGGAGCACAGCTATTGACATATCTTAAACTCCTTGAAAAACCTAAAGGGATTCTTATAAATTTCAACTGTATGAATATTTTTAAGGAAGGACAAAAAACAATCGTGACCGATTTATATGCAAAACTGCCAAAAGGTTACTAATCTCTAATGTGTTTATCTAATGTGCCCTACTGTGCCTATTGTGGTTAATAGAAGTTAAGATATAGCACAAACCAAACTAAAAATGCTGATCTTTGTTATTATTAGAGAGAAATAATAAAATGATTACTCCTCCATATCTAAAAAAAGGCGATAAAATCGCTCTTGTTTCCCCGGCCCGGAAGATCTCTCCTGCCGAAGTCGAGACAGCTATCAATATTTTCAAAGCCTGGGGGCTGGAAGTGGTCCTCGGCGATCACCTCTTTGCCTCCTTTAACCAGTTCGCCGGCTCCGATGACCAGCGCCAGTCCGATTTCCAGCAGATGCTCGACGACGGTTCCATCCGTGCGATCATCTGTTCCCGCGGAGGTTATGGCACCGTCAGGATCATCGACCGGCTTGACTTCACCCGGTTCCTGCAAAGTCCTAAGTGGATAGTTGGTTACAGCGATGTAACGGTACTGCATTCCCATATCCATCGTCACTATGGTGTAGAAACCCTGCATGCCATCATGCCGGTGAATTTCAAGGATAAATGCGATGGGAGCCCGTCGCTTAACAGTTTAAAAAAAGCGTTATTCGGCAAAGAACTTATCTATCGGTTTCTTCCGGAGCAATACACCCGGAAAGGCAGCTGTAAAGGGCCCCTGGTAGGCGGCAACCTCTCCATCCTTTACAGCCTGACCAATACCAGTTCCGATATCAATACCAACGGGAAGATCCTGTTTTTAGAAGACCTGGATGAATATCTTTATCATATCGACCGGATGATGATGAACCTCAGGCGTTCCGGTAAGCTGGAAGGATTGGCGGGATTGATAGTCGGAGGAATGACCAAAATGCATGACAACGAAGTGCCTTATGATAAGACCGCGAACGAGATTATTGCCGAAGCAGTGGAGGATTATCCCTATCCTGTCTGTTACAACTTCCCCGCCGGTCACATCGATGACAACCGGGCGCTCATCCTGGGGAGGGAAGTTACACTGGAAGTCGGAGATGAAGTAAAACTTTTTTTCTAACCACCGGGTATATTTCAGTCTTTTTCCGGATTAACAGTTAGAAGAAGACAGAAGACAGAAGACAGAAGAAGTTGGACAATTGGACAGTTTGCAGTTGGACAATTTGCTTTTTGGGATTTGTTTGGAATTTGGAATTTGGAATTTGATTTATCATGTCCGAAAGCAACGAATTAGGCAAGCAGGGCGAAGAGATCGCCGTGACGCATCTCCTGAAGCAGGGATACCATATCCTTGACAAAAACTGGAGGGCGGGACGCAATGAAATCGACATCATTGCGAAGGACAAGGATTTTTTGGTCATCATCGAGGTCAAATCGAGGCGAAATGATACTTTTGCGGAGCCGGAAGAGGCGGTTACCAAAGAGAAGCAGCAGTCCCTGATCAGGGCGGCGAATGCTTACATCTTCCGTAAAAATATTACCCTGGAAGCGCGGTTTGATATCATTTCGATCATCCATAATAAAGACGAAACCAGGATAAACCACTTAAAAGACGCTTTTTATCCCCGACTTAGGACGGGCTGAAGCTTTTGTTACTATCTTTGCAAAATTCCAAATCCCAAGCACCAAACAAATTCAAAATCCAAAAAATCAAACTTAACATAGTTTTGGATTTAGGATTTAGTTTTTCGGATTTGTTTGGAATTTGGTGCTTGGAGTTTGGAATTTAATTATTTAGGTTAACAATAGCAACTTATGAGTGCCGAAAAAAGTCCCCGCCAGCCAAGAAAACCTTTTCAAAATATGGGGAAAAAAGAAAGAAGCCCGGGCCCGGATAAAAGGAGGACCGGCCGATCAGACAGCAGGATGGAGAAACCATACCGTCCTAAAGAAAGAGAAGAAAGACCGGCAAAACCTCGCTTCAAAAAAGAAAGACCATTTCCGGCAAGGGAAGATGGAGACAGACCTGCGAAATCACATTTTAAGAAAGAAAGGCCATATAGTCCATCTGCTCCTGGAAAGAAATACGCGACCCGCAGCGGGATACCTATCAAAGCCATTAAGGGAGAACCGGAAGGGATCAGGCTCAATAAATACATTGCAAACTCGGGGGTTTGTTCCCGGCGTGAAGCTGACGAACTGATCAAGGCCGGAGTAGTAAAAGTGAATGGTGAAGTTGTATCCGCTTTGGGAAGCAAAGTTATGCCCGGTGATAAAGTGCAGTATGGCGACCAAACCCTTTCCAATGAGAAAAAGCGCTATCTGCTGCTCAATAAACAAAAGGGTTATGTAACCACCACCAAAGACCCTCACGCCAAGAATACGGTGATGGAACTCATTGCCGGCGCCTGCAAGGAACGCATCTATCCCGTAGGACGGCTGGACCGGAACACAACAGGATTACTTCTTTTCACTAACGATGGCGAAATGGCGAAAAAGCTTATGCATCCCAGGTCAAGGATTAAGAAGATGTATCATGTGGTGCTTGACCAGCCCTTGTCGAAAGGGGATTTGATGAAAATTGCCGGCGGAATTGAACTGGAAGGTGATAGAGTAGAGGTCGATAGTATCGCTTATGTCGAAGATGCCGCCGACCGCCGCGAGATCGGCATGGAGATACATTCGGGACAAAACCGCGTCATCCGAAGGATGTTTGAATCGATGGGTTATAAGGTCACCAAGCTCGACCGGGTGATGTACGCCGGGCTCACCAAGAGAAACCTGCCACGGAGCAAATGGCGCTTTTTAACGGAGAAAGAAGTGATCTCGCTGATTATGATGCGATGATGAATTCCCGCAGGATTTTGTATTTTTATCCTGCAAATTAACGTCCTATGCGCGGCGATCCAAAGTTGTACCGGATACTTGAAGAACTGGTTATCAGTTTTGATTATTATGAGCATCCGGCTGCACCCACCATTGAAGAGGCCCTCAAGAACTGGAAAAACATCGATTCCACCCACTGTAAAAACATTTTTTTCCGCAATCACAAGGGCAACCAGCACTACCTTGTGATAATGGAACACTCCACGCCCTTTGCCATCCACGATTTGGAAAAGCGGCTGAAACAGGGAAAGCTCACCTTTGCATCACCGGAGCGGTTAAAAAAATATCTCGGTGTCACACCCGGGTCCGTTTCTCTCTTCGGCCTGATCAACGATGAAACCGACCATGTATATGTTTTTCTGGATGAAATGCTCAAAGATGCAAAACATCTGAGTTTTCATCCCAATGATAATACTGCCAGCCTGGTGATCACAGGGAAAGGGTTCATGAAATTTTTGAAATGGTCAGGAAATATGTTTGAGTTTGTTGAATTATAATACGCATGTAGGGGTCATCGGCCGGTGACCCCTACTAATTTAGATCAATCCCTTCCGCTTCAGCATCGGCTTAACATCCGGTTCCTTGCCCCGAAATAGCTTGTACAGGTTCATTGGATCATCAGTGCCGCCGCGGGAAAGGATATACTCCCTGAAAGCCTTGGCCGTCGATGGATCAAACAGGCTCGTCTCTTTGAAGGCTTCAAATGCGTCGGCATCCAGCACCTCCGCCCACAAATAGCTGTAGTAACCGGAGGAATAACCGCCGGCGAAGATATGGGCAAAATAAGGAGTGCGGTAACGCACCACGATCTCCGGAATGAGGCCGATTTTCGCCATCGACTGGTTCTCAAATGCAATGGCATCCACCTGTGTGGTATCGATACGGGTATGCCAGTCCATGTCGAGATAGCAGGCTGACATATATTCCACGGTTGTAAAGCCCTGGTTGAAATATTCGCTTGCAGTGATCTTGTCGATCAGCTCCTGAGGGATAACTTCGCCGGTTTTATAATGGCGGGCATACATTTTCATCACTTCCGGTTCGCTAGCCCAGTTTTCCATGATCTGGGAAGGCAACTCCACGAAATCCCGGGGTGTCGAAGTGCCCGAAATCTTACGATAGGTGCAGTCGGACAGCAAACCGTGGAGGGCGTGGCCGAACTCATGGAAGAGGGTGCTGACCTCTTCGAAAGTGAGCAATGAAGGCATATCTGGCGTTGGCTTGCTGAAATTGCATACCATGGTGATGATCGGGGTCACGGCAGAATCGCCCGCCATATACTGATCGCGGTAGCTATTCATCCAGGCGCCACCTTCCTTGCTGGCACGCGGAAAGAAATCCATATAAAGGATCCCGATGTGCGATTCGTCAGCTTCCTTCACTTCGAAGGTCCTGACTTCTGGGTGATATTTCTGGATGTCATTCCGCTCCACGAAGGTAATTTCATAAAGACGGGTGGCTACGTCAAACATTCCCAGGCGGACATTCTCCAGGGAAAAGTAAGGTTTCAAAGCTTCCTCATCCAGGTCATATTTCTGTTTGCGGAGCTTTTCAGCATAATACCACCAGTCCCAGGGCTCCAGCTTGAATTTCGACCCTTCCGCATCGATCATGGCCTGCAGTTCGGTCACTTCTTTCTTCGCAACAGGAAGTGCTGCCGACCAGACTTTATCCAGGAAAGTATAAACAGCCTGCGGGTTTTTGGCCATATTTTCTTCCAGGATGTAATCGGCATGGGTCGCATATCCCAGCAGGCTGGCCCGTTTCACGCGCAGCGCGGCCATTTTCGAAGCATTCTTCTTATTATCGTACTGGTTATTATTATCACCCCGGTTTATATAGGCTTTCAGGACTTTCTCCCTCAATTCCCGTTTATCGGAGAACTGGAGGAAAGGAATGCGGGAAGGGGAATGCAGCGTGATTATCCATTTTCCGTCCAGACTGTCTTCTTTTGCTGCTGCTGCGGCTGCATCCCTGACAAACTGCGGTAGGCCAGCCAGGTCTTCCGGGTTATCGATGATGAGCTTGAAGGCATTGGTCTCGGCCAGCATATTGTCGCCAAATTGCAGGGAAAGCAACGAAAGCTCCTTGTTGATCTCGCGCAGTTCCGCCTGCTTATCCTCCGGGAGATTGGCGCCACCGCGGGCAAACTGCTTGTAAGTTTTATCGAGCAATGTGGCCTGCTCGGTGGTCAGGTTGAGCTGCGATTTCAGCTCATAAACGGCCTTGATCCGCTGGAAAAGTTTTGCATTGAGCAGGATATTGTCGTAATGAGTGGTCAGAATAGGAGATACCTCCTTCGCAATAGCCTGCAGCTCCTCATTGGTATTGGCCGAAGTCAGGTTGTAGAATACGTTGCTGACGCTCACCAGCAAATCACCGCTGCGATCCAAAGCTACAATCGTATTTTCGAAATCCGGGGTCCCGGGATTTGCCACGATCGCATCAATTTCTGCCTCATGGACTTTAATGCCCTGCTGAAAGGCCGGCATAAAATGCTCGTTCCTGATCTTATCGAAGGCAGCAGTTTCAAAAGGTGTGCCGTAAGCGGTGAAAAACGGGTTTTCTTCTGTTTTCATCTTTTTTTCTCCTGTTGTGCAAGACATCATCATCCCCATAAATAACAGGGATAATCCAAAGAATGTTTTCATATTAGTTTGGTTTTTGAATTCAGGTGGCGAATTTAGGAAGAAATGCGATGGATAATAAAATTTCCCGCAGATTTACGCGGATAAACAACGCAAATAAGCTCAGAATAGGGAATCTTGCTTAACTCTAATCTGCGCCGATCTGTGTTTTAAAATCTGCGAAAATCAGCGAGAACCCTTAAATTACGATATACGAGAACCCTTAAATATCGAATTGCACTTGCTTATATTGCTTTACCCTCGTCGGTGCAGCATTTATCGTCTTTGCAGTTACAGCAGCAAAAACAACGTGTTCCTACCAGGATAAAAATGCCCAGGAACAGGAAACTATTCGCAATGAAAAAGAAGTTGAAGAAACTTCCGACACCAAGGAATTCGGTACCTGTGAAGAAACCGATGACGCCGCCCAGCATCAGCAGGCCGCCGAAAATCCCGGAAGCCCAGCCGAGATAATTGATAATTGCAATGATTTTCATTTTGAGTGGTTTTAGTGAACATCAAAGTTAATTAAAATAATTCGCCTTTGTATTTGGAAGTACATTTTTTCATATTTTTAGACCAATTAACTTAAATGGTCAAAAAGTTTAGGATTAATGGCGAAAGATCAGACTAAGGAAAAGATCCTGTCAGTTGCTGCCAGGATATTTGGAAAGTATGGATTCCAGAAGACCACGGTAGATGAAATTGCCCGCACGGCGCATAAAGCCAAAGGTTCTGTTTATTACTATTTCAAGAGCAAGGAAGAACTTTTCCTGGCCGTAGTCACGCAGGAGATCAATGTGCTTAAGTCGGGACTGACCCGGGTTATAGTGGATAGTCAGGATGCAACGGGTATGATCCGGAACTACCTGATGAACCGGATGATCCTGATGAAAGATGCAACGAACTACCATGAATCGCTGAAAGCTGATTTTGTAGATGATTTTGGGTTCCTTACCGATTGCCGGGCAGATTTTACCCGGTTCGAGATAGAACTAATGAAAGCGGTGCTCGACAGGGGCCTGCGGGAGAATAAATTCCAGATCAAGGACACCCAGGCCACCGCGCAGGTGATCATCCTGGCGATGAAAGCAATTGAGATACCTTTCTACCACCAGCATAAAATCGCCGAATACGAGCAAACCATCGTGGAACTGCTCGATATTCTCATAAAAGGATTGGAAAAACCATAATTTTTATTCAGAAAATGTTGAAAATACATGATTTTATCCTTATCTTTGTAATAAATATGACTAAAAAACGTTATTAGTCAAAATGAATAATTAAAATCAATAAACATGAGCAACCACGAGGAAATGAATATCGATCATAAGAAAGTCACAAATAAATTGTACTGCATTGATCCATCGCTTTCAGTGCGATAATTTTTTTACAATAGAACTGACTATAAAACAATAAACGTCAAAAAGTATATTTATGATCCGTCTTTCCAAGCTAATTATACACTACCGTAAAGCCATCATCATTATCACCCTTTTACTGACTGTTGTGATGGCAATATTCTTCAGGAATCTTAAAATCGACCCGGATGTATTCAATTATCTCCCGAAAAATGACCCGAAAGCCATGCTTTTCAGGGAGGTAGGCGATAAATACGGCGGGAATTATACCGGCGTCATCGGCCTGGAAACCGATGACATTTTTAACACGGCCACGCTGGAGCACATACGCCAGATAACCGACAGCCTTGAAACCATTCCTGGCGTCGGGACCGTAACGAGCCTGACCAATATCATCGACATTAAAGGAAGTGACTGGGGCATAGAGATCGGTAACCTGGTTGACAAGTATGATATTCCTCAAACAGATGAAGAACTGGCTGCTTTGAAAGCGTACGCTTTATCGCAGGATATGTACCGGGGCACGTTGGTTTCCGAAGATGCTACCTTCACGGCTGTCATGGTTAAAATTTCGGAAGGGATCGATAAGATCACCGTCGCCACGGCAATACAGGAGAAAGTCGAGTCCCTGAACCTGCCTGAAAAGGTTTATTTCGGCGGGATGCCGTTCGCATTTAAAAGCCTTGCCGACATTATCCTGGGCGACATGGACTTCCTGGCTCCTATCGCGGCACTCGTCATCATCATCGTGCTATTCCTGTCGTTCCGCTCCTGGCGCGGGGTGGTCCTGCCGCTGCTCACTGTCGCCATCAGTATCATATGGACCTTAGGCCTCATGGGATTGATTCATATCAGGATTTCTATCATCTCTGACGTCATACCGGTGATCCTGCTGGCCGTTGGCAGCGCTTACACTATCCATGTGATCAACCGCGTCAGGCAAACCAGGGCGGAGAACCCGGACCGGACGCTGCAAGAAGCCCTGGCGTATATCATCATCCCGGTATTCCTCGCCGCAACGACCACCATGGCCGGGTTCATCTCCTTCATCTTCGGTTCTTACCTGACCATGATCAGCACTTTTGGCATCTTTATGGCGCTGGGCGTGGCGTTCGCCATGGTACTGTCACTGACTTTCGCCCCGGCTGTAATGGCATTGTTCCCCGAAAAAATAAAACACGGGCAGCCTTTGAAGCAGAACAGCAAAGACCTGCTCGATAAGTTGCTTCAGAGGATTTTCAACCTGGTGATCAGCCATCCATGGCGTGTGATCATAAGCTGGTGCATTGTATTATGCATCGCCATTGCCGGCATATTCATGATTCAGCGCAAAGTGGATATCCTTGATTATTTCAGGAAATCCGATCCGACCCATATTGCCGAGGAGATCTTCCGGGAGAAATTCGGCGGGAGCATGCCTGTGTACCTGACTGTCAAAGGGGATGTCCAGGATCCCGAAGTGCTCAATACCATGCGCCTGGCGGCTGAGTTCATGGAACATTCTGAATCCGTGGTGCATACCCAGTCGGTGGCCGACCTGATCGAAGAGATGAACGAGGTGATGGGCGAGGGGAAGGTCATCCCGGAGAAAAAGAATAAGGTCGATCAGCTCTGGTTCCTGCTGGAAGGACAGGATATTATGGAGCAACTCGTGACGTATGAAAAGGATGAAGGACTCGTCAACGCGACGTTCAATACGGGTGATGTCGATAGGATGCAGGATTTTGTTGACAAGCTTCAGGGTTTTATCGATGAGCACCCGGCCTGGAAGGGGAAAGTAGATTTCACCGGATTGCCGTCGCTTTACCTGCAGATCGACCGGAGCCTGATCTTCAGCCAGATGCAGTCACTGATCTATGCCACGCTGCTCGTATTGCTGCTGGTCGCCATCATCTTGCGTTCATTACGGAGAGGCCTCCACGCCATCATCCCCATCCTGGCCACTTTGCTCGTTTTGTTTGGTTTTATGGGACTGGTAAAAATTCCCCTCGACATCGCGACGGTCCTGGTCGGAAGCGTTTCCATCGGGATAGGGGTGGATTATGCCATCCACATGATCACCCATTTTGATCACGAGATCAAAGCAGGCGCAGATGTTTCTTACTCGCTGGGACATGCCATCCGGATCAGCGGGCGGGCCATTGTTATCAATGTGCTGTCGGTGGCGCTCGGCTTCATGGTGCTCATGTTCTCGAACCTCGTCCCGCTGCAGCGCTTCGGCCTGCTCGTTGCGGTGACGATGTTCACCTCCGGCGCCGCGGCGCTCACGCTGTTGCCGGCAACATTGTTTATTTCCGGAAAATTCAAAGTAATAAATAAGCCACAAAAACACCAAGACACCAAATATCACCAAACCCTGTCAGTTAAACATTAACCGCTGTGAATTTTCGTGTTTTGGTGCTTTGGTGGCAATAAAGAGCACATTAAATAAAATTAAAAAATATACCAATGAAAAAGAAAATCTGTTTAGCAGCCCTTCTCCTGGCCTTTTCAGCATTAAATACAAACGCACAGACCGGCACGGAGATCCTGAAAAAGACCGATGCCGTCATGTACGCTTCCAAAGACCAGACGGCCAAAGTAAAAATCATCCTCACCGACAAGAAAGGCAACCAGCAGGAACGCGAAGCCGAATACATCCAGAAAGGCTCGGAAATGCGGCTTTTCAAATTCACCGCCCCCGCATCCCAGCAAGGCATCGCTTTCCTGTCACTCCCGGAAGATGTCATGTATATTTATTTGCCGGCTTATGAAAAGGAGCGCCGGATCGCCTCGCACGTCAAGAACCAGACCTTTGCCGGCACCGACTTCTCTTATGACGACATGGAATCCAAGCCCCTTTCTGATGAGTACGATGCTGAACTGCTTTCCCAGACCACGGATGCCTGGAAGCTGAAGCTCGTCCCGAAGACAGGCGTGGAGTCAGACTATTCCCGTCTCGAAATGCTGGTGAACAAGGACAACAATTATCTCCGCCAGGTTGACTATTATGACCGCGGCGGGCAGAAGATCAAGCAACTGGTAAACAAGAAGATCGAAAAGGTTGATGGCTATTGGGCCGCCACAGAAATGGAAATGACCGATTTAGTGAAGGAGCACAGCACGATCTTCAAAACCTCCCAGGTGACCTTTGATGATAATTTGACGGCAGAAGATTTCACAGTAAGAGAGATGAAGAAATGAAATCACTGATTTGTTTTATTTTATCCATCACTGCTCTTACGGCCGTTTCCCAGGAAAGCCCCTTACGCCTTTACGGCGAGCTTTACCTCGACAATCGTTTCCGCCTCGGGGACGGCCAGTGGTCATGGAACGAGAACCGCCTCGATCTACAGCTCGATAAGAAGTTGGCTGATAAGGCGAAGTTTCATTCCCAGGTCTGGCTGCGTTCCTTCGGTTATCCTTTCCTGCAGCATGCCGGGCAGCTTTTCGACAAGGACGAGACCTCCCCGTACAACATTGACATCCGCGAAGCCTATGTGGAGCTTTACGGTGTCTTCACCAAAAACCTCGACATGAAGATCGGACGGCAGCGGATAGCCTGGGGGACGGCCGACAAACTCAACCCCACCGACAATGTGAATTCTTATGACCTGGAGGACATCTGGGACTTTGGCCGCCATCTCGGATCCGACGCTATCCAGCTCAAGTATTATTTCAAAGATTTTTACCTCGAAGGCGATTACGTCTTTTATTTCCGTCCATCGAATCTTCCGCGCGGCGATTGGGCCGAAGGGCTTTTCATGCCCATGGAGCTTCCCGCCTACCTGCACCTGGCCGCTTACGACGACAGCCTCGCCATGCCCCGGCTTAACCTGAAAGAGAACGCCACTTATGCCGTGAAACTCGGGGGATTTGCAGCAGGTTTTGATTTTTCCGCCAGTTATGTTTATGGAAGGGAAGGGCTGCCCGTGAACTATTACAATAAAATTTCCCTTGCTGACGCCACTGGCGGGATAAGTGTTAAGAGCCTGTTTTTCTTCCCACGTCAGCATATTATTGGCATTGATATGGCCGGGGCCATAGGAATTGTAGGCATCTGGGCCGAAGCCGCCGCTTTTTTCCCCGAAGAAGAAATAATGCTCACCAATGATCTGTCGGCTTTTGGTCTCCCGCCTGTGGATTCCGTGATCTTAGAGAAGAAGCCCTGGTTCAAAGTAGCCGCCGGTCTCGACTATACCTTCCGCGGCGGACACTACGTGAACCTTCAGTACCTGCACGGATTTGTCCACGAACGCGGCCGCGGCAACCTGAATGATTATTTTGTCTTCAATTACGAGAAGTATCTTTTCAATGACAAATTAAAGCTCCGGCCTCTCACCTGCGCTTTTGTGATTTCTGGCTGGCAGGACATTCCCGGCAACCATGCATTGATCTATATGCCTTCTTTCTCATATCTTCCCAACGCCAACACCGAGATTTCCCTCGGCATCCGCCTGATTGGCGGCGCCGGCGACGACGTCTTTGCGAAGTATAAGGATAAGGATGAGTTTGTGCTGGGGGTGAGGTTTAAGTTTTGATGGGGTTTTTGCAGGCACATTTCGACAGGCTGTAAAAAATCGTATTTTTATCCTCATGTTCGATTTTTTAAATAAGCTGGATCGGAAAGGCCGCAAACCAAGGTTCGGGGGAGAGGAAATTTTTAAGTTCATCGGCCCGGGATTGCTGGTTACGGTTGGGTTTATCGATCCGGGGAACTGGGCGTCGAACCTGGCGGCAGGAGCCGATTATGGCTATACGCTTGTATGGATGGTTACCCTCTCCACCATCATGTTGATCTTTCTACAGCATAATGTGGCCCACCTGGGTATTGCAACGGGACTATGCCTGTCGGAAGCTACCACTATCTACCTTAAACCACGGTATTCCAGGCTTTTTCTCGGGTCGGCGATGCTCGCCTCCATCTCAACCTCGCTGGCTGAAATCCTTGGCGGCGCGATCGCCCTTAACATGCTTTTCAATATTCCCGTCAGGGCAGGAGCGCTGCTTGTCCTGGTCTTCGTGATGATCATGCTTTATTCGAACTCTTACCGGGTCATTGAGAAGTGGATCATTGCCTTTGTTTCCATTATCGGGTTATCGTTCATTTATGAGCTTACGCTCGTGAATATCGACTGGGACCATGCGGTCCGCTCCTGGGTGACGCCATCGTTTCCAAAAGGCTCCATGATCATCATCATGAGTGTCCTGGGTGCCGTCGTCATGCCCCACAACCTCTTTCTTCACTCGGAGATCATCCAGAGCCGCCAGTGGAACCGGAAGGATGAAAAGGTGATCAAAAGACAGCTCAAATATGAGTTTTTCGATACGTTGTTTTCTATGGTCGTAGGATGGGCCATCAACAGCGCCATGATTTTGCTGGCAGCGGCCACTTTCTTTTCATCCGGCACAAAGGTTACGGAGCTGCAGCAGGCAAACCAGCTCCTGGGACCATTACTCGGAAATCATGCGGCTGTAGTTTTTGCCGTTGCTTTGCTCTTTGCAGGCGTTGCGTCAACCATCACCTCCGGCATGGCGGCGGGAAGCATTTTTGCAGGGATATTCAAAGAGCCGTATGATATCAAAGATAACCACTCGCGCCTGGGGGTAGCGCTTTCGCTGGTAATTGCTTTCGGGATCATCCTGCTGATATCAAACCCTTTCATGGGATTGATCATTTCCCAGATGGTGCTGAGTATCCAGCTTCCGTTTACTATTTTTCTGCAGGTCCGCCTGACATCCTCCGGGAAGGTTATGGGAAAATACAAGAACACGATGTTTACCCGCACGCTGCTTTATACCATCGGGGGGATCGTGACGTTGCTGAATATTATGCTTTTTATCAGCTTCTTTGTTTAGTGAAAGGCTACCTTAAATTTCTTTTCTGTTCAGCGAAAATCTGCGTTTATCAGCGAGAAACTTTTTTGATGGTTCTCGCAGATGCGCGCAGATTAAAGCGCAGATTAGCACAGATTATATATTTTAATTTTTTATTCTTACTTCCCTGATGTAATCTAATCCCGGAAACTTCTTCTCCCAGTAAGCATTGCCTTGCACCATCACCGAGTCCTGGTGGTTGGCGGGCTCGAAACCATTGTTACTGTTGAATGCTTCAACGACCTCAAAGCCGCTGATGATCCTGGCTATGGGTGGAAAACCGCGGAGGCCGTTATAATTGATCGTATCGAGCTTGAAATTGTCTTTAATATTGATGAAAAGCTGGGCGGTGCGGGTATTTGCACCATCACGGGCATAGGAAATAACACCCTTCAGGTTGCTCCCTTTGACGGGCTCATCTGCAATGGGCCGTTTGTCCCAGAAGAAATTGGCTTCGGAGCTGTCAGAAATACCGAACTGGACGACGTATTCGGGCTGAACCCGGAAGATGCAGTTGTCGGTGTAAAAGCCTGACTTAATGAGTTGGTATAGCCTGTCGGCGCCCTGTGGCGACCAGTCCCGGTAAGCTTCAATGGTGATTTCTCCTTTGGTGGTGACAAAAACGGCCTGGAAGGTGTCCGGGGCGGTGAGATGGAGAAGGGCTGTATCAGGGATGGTCTGACTATGGAGAGAAAGGGCTGATATGCTAAGCAGGAGCATGATCAGGGATTGGGGGAGAAGAGGTCGGTTCATCCTTTTTTTAAGCTAATTTAGGATGTTTCCGTTAAATCATAGACACAGAAATGATTTACGGTTTACAATTTACAATCTAAGATCTTAGATCTTAAACTGTAAATTGCAAATCATTTTTCTTAAAAATTAATTCAGGAAGATTTCCCGCATCGTTTTTCTCCCGGTAATTTCCCTCAGGGTCGAATAGCTGGAAACGGTTTTTTGGAATTCTTCTCCTAGTGCTTCCCTGATCTTTTTCTCAACATCATCCCTCTTTGCGTCCCTTTCCGGATTCGGATCGTATGAAGCAAAATTCTCTGCCTCGGTCATCAGGATCAGGTCGAAATCCTGGGGATTCGATGCTTCACCCATAAGGATCTTGTAAGATTTGATCAGTTTTTGCTGGACTAACTCATCCATGGATGCTTTCCAGGTTTTACTCAGGCCTTTTAAATAATCATCCCCCATATTGGCCTTTAGTTTAACAAAAGTCAGGTTCCAGACTGAGCCTTCAGAATAAAGGTCGGCCTCCTGTGCTTTCAGATTTAAGGAGATCAGGATCGAAGTAAGGAAAAACACGCTGAATAGCGTAACAGTAAGCTTTTTCATAATTTTAATTTTAGTTGGGTTATTGGTTATTAAGAAATATTCTAAACAAAGGTATTTAATAAAACAGGTGTAGGGAATATTTAACGATTCTTTAACAAAAAATAGGGATTAAGTTCTTGAAAATCATGACAAAAAATGCCTTGAATAAAACTGGAATAAGGTTTCTCGCTGATGGGCGCAGATATTCAGCGCAGATTTCCGCAGATAAGAGAAAATGTATTTTTAAGATCAGCGTAAATCAGATGTAAAAATCTGCGTAAATCAGCGAGAAACAGTCTTAAATCTGCATAAATTTGATCAGAATTTAACAACAAGTGATATGATCGGGTTAAGCGGGTATGATATTTAAAAACGATTGAATATGATCGAAATAAGGGAAGAAAGAAAAGAAGATTTTGGAGCAGTCAGGATCGTTAATGACATGGCATTCAACCAGCCACAGGAAGGCAACATCGTAGAGAAGCTCAGGAAATCAAGCCTGGATCTACTGTCGTTAGTGGCTGTTAAAGATGGAAAAATAGTCGGCCATATTTTCTTCAGTCCTGTCGAAATTCCGGAACATCAAAACATAAGACATGGAATGGGACTGGCCCCACTGGCTGTTATACCCGAATACCAGGGAAAGGGAATCGGTTCAATGCTGGTCAGGGAAGGAATCAGCAGATTAAAATCGAAACAGGTGCCTTTCATCATTGTCCTCGGACACGATACTTATTACCCTAAGTTCGACTTTGAACGGGCTTCGGATTACGGCATAAAATGTCAATGGGATGGAGTCCCGGATGAAGCCTTCATGATCATCATCCTTGATAAGGAAATCATGAAAGACGTCAGTGGCGTTGCAAAATACAGGGATGAATTTAATGAGGCCATCTGAGGAAAAAAGGCGGAAAAATAATTAGTTTTGTAATGATGGTATTCACAGACGAATATTACATGCGAGAAGCCCTGAAGGAGGCGAGGAAAGCGCTCGATCTGGATGAAGTGCCAGTTGGCGCTGTCATCGTCTGCTACGACCGGATCATCGCACGGGGCCATAACCTGACCGAGCGGCTTAATGACGTCACGGCCCACGCCGAGATGCAGGCTTTCACGTCAGCCGCTAACTACCTGGGTGCGAAATACCTGGAAGAATGCACCCTTTACGTGACCCTCGAACCATGCGTAATGTGCGCGGGGGCTGCTTTTTGGACGCAAATCGACCGGGTGGTTTATGGTGCCGCTGACGACAAGCGCGGTTACACAAAAACCAATGCGCCATTGCTTCATCCCCGCACGAAAGTAGTGCCGGGCATCCTCGAAGCAGAATGTGCTGACTTGCTGATAGAATTTTTCAAATCAAAACGACAAGATGCAACTGAATAAAACCAACGAGGGAGCGCGGGAAGCCGCAGCCCGCATCGGCGAAGTGGCCGGGCTGCTCTGGGAAAAAGGCTGGGCAGAAGGAAGCGGGGGGAACATCTCGGTAAATGTGACAGAGTTCTACCCGGGAATCCGCATGGATTTCCGCATCTTTCCGATGATCCCGCTGGAGGTGAAATACCCCGCCATCGCCCATCATCACATATTTATCACAGCCAAAGGATCCCGCATGCGGAACCTGGCCAAAGACCCAAGTACGGGCCTTTGCCTGATCAAGCTATCGAAGAAAGGAGACTGTTACCAGGTGCTCTATGAAGATCCGGAACATCCCCTCTTCCCCTCTTCAGAACTACCTTCACATTTAGCCATCCATCATCACATGGTGAAGCAGGGACAGGGAGAAAAGGCCATCGTCCATACCCATGCCGATGAACTTGTAGCACTCACGCACGATAAAAACCTTCAAAGCGAAGCCCGCCTGAATGAGATCCTCCTGAAAATGCATACTGAAACAGCCTTTTTTATTCCTGAAGGCATAGGCTATGTGCCGCTGGAAGTGCCTGGTTCGCAGGAGTTGGCAAAAGCCACCCTTAAATCTCTCAAAGACCACAGGATCATCCTTTGGGAAAAGCACGGTTGCCTGGCGACAGGAAAAGATGTGCACGAAGCCTTTGACCGCATCGACCTGATGGCTAAAGCGGCACGGATCTACCTAATGTGCAGGACTGCCGGAATTGATTAATGTTGAATTTTGAATTTTGAATGTTGAATTCGGTAATTATTAATAAGTCCTCCATTCAACATTTAACATTCAACATTCAACATTTTACTTAACTGCCCACCCGTAATCAACATATTCCCAACTCACAGAATCTCCCTTAACGTTCACCAGCACAAACCCTTCCTCCGTGCCTAAGTATGATCCTTCCCACCAGGCTGCTGATACAGCGCCGCCGGTTACAAAGTTGGTGCCGAAGACATAGAGCGTTTCGTAGTAATGAAGATGGCCCTGGAGCACCAGTTTTAGATTATGGTTTTGAAAAAGACCGAGGACCTCTCTGGAATTGACAACCACTTCGCCTGGCTCATTGGCGACCGTTGCCCCGCGCAGGATCTGGGCTTCGGTGGTCAGGAGCGGAATGTGGAGGCTGATGACGATCGGGGTCTCCGGGGCGATATTGGTAAGTTGATTCTTTATCCACTGTATCTGTTCTGCATCGATGCCTCCTTCATAGCCGCCTTTGCCGTCCTTCACCACGGAATCAAGGATCAGGAAGACCCAGCCTTTGTGATCGATGCGCTGGAAACGCGGCCCGATACGTTTTTCAAACATCTTCTCCCCGTATTCGGGATGGTTGGTATCAGCGCCGCTGCTGGCATACCAGCCGTAGTGCTCATGGTTGCCCATAGTGTTGTAAACCGGCATTTTGAATTCCTTCTCCATGGCCGTATAGATATTATAAATCGTATCGGCCCGGCCATGAGTTTGTCCCAGGCAATCCATCACCAGGTCGCCGCCGGTGATGACGAATTCGGGATTCAGTTCATTCACTTTGGTGATCGCTGCCCGGAAGCCTGCTTCGGCATTATTTTCAGGCTGGACGTGGATGTCGGTCATGAAAACGAAGCTGAATTCGTTGGCGGGTTGTTTTGCCGGGGTTTGATTGGTATTGCAGGATGTGGCAAGAAAGATGATGGTAGCAATAATGAAAGTGCGAAAGAATAAAGATTTTAGGCTCATAAATCTGGTTTTAATTGAGGGGCCAAGATAAAGGTTTCTCGCTGATTTTCGCAGATCAAGATGCGGATTTGCGCAGATATTTTAAATGCCGATTCTGCGTTTATCTGCGAGAAACCTAATAATCAATGAATTATCAGCACCTTCCGGGAAATCGTCTGCCTGCTCGTCTCAACCCTGACCATGTAAACCCCTGCCGGATAATCTGAAACTTGTATTTCATAATACCTTTCATCCACCATTTTTTTCGACATCAATTTACCAAAAGAATTGAAAATGCTGACAAACTGCAAGGTTTCAGACGACTCAATACTCACCTCCCGCGCAGACGGATTGGGGAAGATTCTCAGATATCCGTCATTCTTCAGTTCAACCGGATCGGTATTTGTGAATATCACGCATGCCTCTGTAGAATAATCCGATTCGCAACCGTCGGGAAAGACCGATTTCAGCTTATAACACGATGTCATATAACCGGAACTTACCATATCGATATATTCCAGGCCTTCAAGCTCGGCGATCATTTCGGGATCATTCCCGTCTACGCTTTTGAATAACTGGTATTTCCAAACCGGATAGCCTTCCCTTTCAAAATAGGCTTTGATATTCCAGTTATAATCCAGTTCCGGGTTAACTTCAAACAATGTTGTCCAGGGTTGATTTAATCCAAATTGATAAAGATTGCCAAAGCCGTCAATACATGGGCCATCATCTACGGACATCGAAAATCCGGTAGCTTGAGAATATTGATACCCGACCATGAGATCCCTGGTAATATCGACCTTCATCGGCACATCCAATGAGATATTGTTCCAGTGGTCGATATCGAGATTGCCGGCTGCCTGGGCATAAACAAGGTCTTTATTCTCACCGGTCCAGATTGCAATTTTATAAAATGTTCCGCCATTGCACGGAATAAATCCAATTGAAGTCAGTGTGGCATCTTTTAAATTTGCCAACTGATCTGGTGTCCACAGCACTGCACATGACATCCACATATATTTTCCTACCCCGACGCCAACCTTGGAGCTTTGCTCCCCATCATCCCATTGGCGCCATTCACCCAGTTTAGGTAATGGTTCTTCCCAGGTCACCAGGACGGAATCCTCTGAAGAAGGTGAGATGGTTGCCTGCACATTTTTAGGTGGATAACATGCTCGTCTTACTGCGATGTTATCAATAGCCCAGTAATTGATATCTGCTGAATTTTCACCCTGGGCATCGAACCGGATCCTAAAGGAATTGTCGTTGAAATATGACGTGATATTAACGGTATCACGCCGCCAGCCAAAGCTTCCTTCAAGATTATCGTATGTCAAAACCGTATTCCAGGTATCATTTAAATAATCATACACCTGTACCAGCAGTTTTTCATCCCCGGTTGCATTGACTGAAGAAAGCGACAAATCATATTCGAGGATGATATCCACAATTCCCCAGTTTAAAAAAAAGTAGCTTTGAAGTGTATCTTCATATTGGTTCAGGATCGAATCCGTGCTGAAAACGGCAGCAGGCGCTTCATTGCCCAATTCCGGATCGACTTTCCAGTTATTACCGGAGAATTTCCAGTAATTGTATATCCAATCCGACCAGTCTTCAAAGAAATCAAGCTCATTCCAGCAACAACTATACACCCCTGCCGGCCCTTCTTTCATGGATTCTCCGATTTCACCCGGAAATCCATATTCACTTAACTCGTAAAGGGCTGTGACTTCGTAAAGAAAAACTGACTCTTCACTGTAATCAATGGGATCAATGTAATTGCAGCAGCCCGGTTCGGTGCAATAGACATAAGCTATAAGAATATCATTCCGGTAAACATTATAACCAATCAGGTAATCAGGATTATCAGGGGGCTCCCACCACAGAATTGCAGCGTCATCTGGTGCGGTTGCCATAAGGTGATAGGGTTTGGGAAAATAATCCGAGCGTACATTTTGCCAAACCGTATCCGAGATGCCATCCTGGTAACGTGCAAGAACTCCGCAGTTATGAATGCTGTAAAACTCAAAATTATATTGGTACGAAGTGGTAGTGACCTGGGCAATTAAATCCGAATCCAGGAATACTTTGTATTTGATAACCTGGTTCGGATTCCGGTTGGAGTAAACCACCACATTGTCGATAGCCCAGCCGGAGGCATAATAACCGAAATCATCAGCATGAAAGGCGAGTTGGAATTTGTTTTCGCCATCTGTTCCGGAGAACGATGAAAGATCGACTTCCTGGTTTTTCCAGTCCAGGTCGGCATCCAACGGAAGGAGAAGCTGCCAGGTATTTCCGCTGTCCAGGCTATATTCCAGGAAAGCCCGCTGTCCGTAACCGCCATCAAAATATGAATCGAAGAAGAGCTTGAAGCTATCGGCAACGGTCAGATCCATAACCGGGGTGACCAGGTAGTCCATACTTCCATTGTTACTATAGGGCGCGCTGTCATCATTTGCAAGGGCAAAACCTCCCGGATGTTCCGGAACATGCCAGTAGTAATAATCAGGGGATTCAACACCCAGCCAGCCAACGCCAAGACTATTTACAGTCCATTCTTCCGGAGGAAAAGAACCGCTATCAAAATCTTCATCCAGGAGGACGATTTTCGGTGATTCCCAGGTGGCCAGCAAAGAGACGGAATCAACCCGGAAGTTATAGGGAGGAAGGAAATTACGATGATCGTCGCTTTGTCCGGAGAGGGGAGCAGTCCATATCAGGATGACTAATATGCTAAACCATCTGATCATGGGTCAATATAGAGATTATTTGGTTAGTAATCAATAAACAAGACAAGGTTTTGGGCAGAATGGTTGCATTTTGAATGTTATTTAAGTTTCTCGCTGATTTACGCAGATCAAGACGCGGATTTGCGCAGATATTTTAAATGCCGATTCTGCGTTTATCTGCGAATAAATCTGCGTTTATCTGCGAGAAACCTAATAATCAATGAATTATCAGCACCTTCCTGGAAATAGTCTCCTTTTCTGTCTCAACCCTGATCATGTAAACCCCTGACGGATAACCTGAAACTGGTATTTCAAGATGCCGGTCATCAACCTTTTTCTTCAACATCAATTCACTAAAGGAGTTGTAAATGCTGACAGAATGCAAGGTTTCTGTTGATTCGACCCGGATCACATCCGAGCTTGGGTTCGGGTAGATGGATAATGAATCATTTTCGTTTTCAACAATTCCGGGACATCCTTCCCATCCTTCATTTGAAAAACCTGATTCACATGTGTCATTTTCGTTTATAAAAAGTGCGGAAACTTTATAGAGGTGATAATTAATCCCTCCACACACGGAATCATCCAGATAATAATTCTGATCCGAGTATTCTCTGAGGAAATAAGGTTCCCCGTCATCTGACCGGTAAATGGCATATTTAACCGAATTTTGGGAATCCCTATTTTTATCATCGAGAGATTGAATATGAGCCGCTATATTCCAATTATAATCCAATTCCGGATCGATTTCCAGCAAGGTTTGCCAATCTCCGAATTTCAACATGTTGCCATAACCATCTATGGCGGGGCCATCATCGACGCCTGCAGGGTATCCGGTATATCCGTTAAATTGATAACCAACCCATAATTCCTGGGTGATATCGATCGGCACCGGTGTATCCAGTGTAACGTAGTTCCACTGTCCGATAAGAGGGGAAATCACTTCCTGATCTACGACCATATTAGCTGCGTCGGCACCAATCCAAACCCTGACCTTGTAGGTTGTCTCTTCTTCTGCCGGAAAGAAGGCGATTTGTATTACAGAAGCACCTTCAAAATCTGTTAGCTGTGCCGGCTCCCATCGTGCTGCAACATCAATATCCAACGGAGTGGAAACACCTATTGAATTGCCTGCATTTACCCCATCATCCCAATAAATCCATTGATCCACAAAACCTATACCTAACGGGCTTTTCCAATTTAATTCAATATCGCCAGTAAAATAATTCGCATGAACTTCCAGATCATAGGGTGCTTTACAAGTCCTGTAAACATGGATATTATCAATACACCAGCTTAAAATGTTTATTGAGTTCTCACCATGGGCAGAAAAGCGAATCTTAAAAACTTCATTCATAGCTAATGGGGTGATATCAAGGTGTTCCGAAAGCCAGTCGAAGCTTCCTTCCAGGTTTGAAAAGGTGTCTGCTGTTGCCCACACCTGGCTTTCCCAGTTCCAGACCTGAACAAATAGAAATTCATTACCTGTTGGCATGACGGCATCAAGCTTGATATCAAAATCCAAGAATATCTGGCCTTCAGACATAGAATCGGCCTGGAGGGGATAACTTTCCAGACTTATAAAGTAGTTGCTCTGGATCGGATCCCAGGTGAATTCGGCAGTTGGTGCCGGGTGCCCTGCCTGGCCGTTAATTGACCAGTTTGGCCCGTCTGTAGTCCAATTATTTTCATCAAAATTCCCTGAATCCCAGTTTTCCAGGAAATCAAGCGGATAACCATATCTGCAAATAAATTCGGTTTCCAGTGGCATAGATTCCCCGGTTTCGCCCGGATATCCATAAGAAGTAAGATCGTATAATGCCGTAAGTTCGTATTGATAGATTCCCGGTTGTAAACCCTCATCTACATATATTGGCGGAATTGGCCCAGTTGGTACAAATTCAACAAAATCCCCATCCCTGTAAAGATTATATCCCAGGAAACCAGGAGGAATAGCGCCTGTGGAATCCATCGGCGGGCACATGATGAGTGGCAGGAGCCCGGTATCGGCCTGGTAGAAACATGAGGGAGGGTACAAATATTCCGATATAAATGATACATATTCCGATGAACTCAAACCACTGGTATATTGTGCTTTTACATTGAGGGTATATTCCTGGCCATAGGAAAGGGCGGGCAGATCCAGGAAAGTCGTATCAGTGGTTGCAATCAAAGTATCATTGAGAAACACCCAGTAACCGGTTAACGTGTAAGGAGGCTCGGGCGAATAAACCCGCACGCTATCAATTGCCCAACCGGACGCATCCTGCCCGTTATCATCCGCATGAAAAGCAAACCATATCCGGTCGCTTTCCGGGCCTGAGAAGGCGCTAAGGTCAAGTTCAATCAGTTCCCAGGATGTTGAAGGCTCCAGTTGATATAATGTTTCCCATTCAGAATAATCAAAGCTGTATTCTATAAAGGCCTCCTGCCCGTTGATGCCATCAAAATAACTATAAAATGAAAGAAAGTTATTGAACCTGTAGTCAAGATTAGGAGCGGGAGTGATCAGATAATCCATGCTTCCGTTATTGCTGTCACCAACAAACAAGTCATTTGTGCATGCATAATAGCTATACCATCCGGGAATGCTCCATCCGGCGCCGCTTCCATCACTGGTCCTGAACCAGCCATTCCCCTCGCTTAATGCCTGCCAGCCGGCTGGAGGAAAAATATTATCTTCAAAATCCTGATCGAGACCAACTACCTGAGGTGGATCCCATGTTGCATGCAGCGAAACCGGATCCACAGATAAATTCCTTATGGGATAATGTCTGCACGATAGCATTATATTAAAAACCTTATCAGAACCAATATATTGATTTTCAAGAATATAATAATCATTTCCAGGCGCATATACTGTAATGTCAATGTGTATTCCACCGGGTGAACAAAACTCAAGAGTAATTGATCCGCTTCCACCCTCCATATCGATCGGGTAAACTACTCCGTTAACTGTTAAAACGGTATATTCCCACCAGGTCGTGTCGCATAAAATAACACTGATGAATACAGTAAATGAATTCAGATGTCCTACAACATTGGAAACATTGTAATCCGACCATTCCCCGCTGGTATAGTGCGATTTTACACCATAAGCAAACCACCCTTGCGGCAATCCGGCCCAATCATAATCATGATATTCCGAGAGGGAGGTTGTGTCCAGAAATGTCGTGTCGCCAAGCAGGGGAGAGCCGTTCGGATCGAAATTGGAAAAACGGTCGATCTGGTAATAATCAATTTCCTTTTCCCTGTCATTGTGTAAAAGTTCCAGGTAATAAGACCGACCGGGCCATTCTATGTGGCACCAGGTGTCGTCATCCATGACAGTGGCCACGACAGTGAACCTGGAATCGGTAATTGCCCGGCTTGGTATAACCTCAGACGTGGGTTGCACAGCCTGGGGAAATCCTATATCTCCAAACAGGAGAAAAAAAAGCACGAAACACAAACGGTATAACTTTTTCATCATGGCAATTGTTGTTTCTTGATGACAAAGACACGTTTCACGGACGGAAGGGAAGAACATATATTAAGACAAGGTTTAGCTCAGAATGGTTGCATTTTGAATGTTATTTAAGTTTCTCGCTGATTTACGCAGATCAAGACGCGAATTAGCGCAGATATTTTAAATGATGATTCTGCGTTTATCTGCGAATAAATCTGCGTTTATCTGCGAGAAACCTAATAATCAATGAATTATCAGCACCTTCCTGGAAATAGTCTCCTTTTCTGTCTCAACCCTGATCATGTAAACCCCTGGCGGATAACCTGGAACTGGTATTTCAAGATGCCGGTCATCAACCTTTTTCTTCAACATCAATTCACCAAAGGAGTTGTAAATGCTGATAAATCTCAATTCTTCTGAAGATTCAATCCTTATAAAGTCATTTGATGGGTTTGGGTAAATGTTGATATAAGATTCTTGATTATTTTCATTTAGTCCATCACAACTCTCCCATCCTTCATTTGAAAAATCCGATTCACAGGTGTCAATTCCACTAATATGAAGGGCAGTAACTTTATATCCATGAAAAAAGGGAGGAAGTCCACATACAGAATCATCCATATAGAAATTCTGATCCGAATAATCTCTAAGGAAATAAGGCCCGGCGTCATCATACCGGTAAATCGCATATTTTATCGAACTGTTATATTGAATATTTTTATAAAGATAAGCCTGGATGTTCCAGTTAAAATCCAGTTCCGGGTTAATTTGCAATAAGGTTTGCCAACCTCCAAGGTTTACCATGTTGCCGTATCCGTCGATTGCAGGACCGTTATCCACTCCTGCCGGATAACCTGTAGAATTATTCACACGGTAACCTACCCACAATTCTTTTGAAACGTCCAGGACTACAGGCGTAGTCAGCGTTACAATGTTCCATTGGTCAATAAGAGGATTCTCGACCGGCTGATCAACGATCAGGTTAGCGGCACCTTGTCCTATCCATACCCTAAGCTGGTATGTTGCTGCTTCTTCTCCCGGGAAAAATGCGATTTGTGTTAATGAATAACCATCATAATCTGCCAGCTGGGAAGGAATCCATCGGGCTGCGACATCAAAATGATCAGCACCGCTTGTACCGATCGAGGTACCTGAATATACACCATCATCCCAATGAATCCACTGATCGTATTCAATACCATCCCATGTGAGTTGTATTCCATTATAACTCCCCATAACGTCCAAATTATAAGGTTCATTACAATCCCGGTAAACATGGATATTGTCGACTAACCACCATAAAAGGTTTACTGATGATTCACCCTGAGCAGTAAAACGAATCTTAAAGACTTTATTTATCGCATAATCAGTAATCTCAAGATGTTCAGATACCCAGCCAAAACTACCGTAGTCGTTCAAATAAGTTTTTGCTGTTGACCACGCCTGGCTTTCCCAGTTCCAGACCTGAACAAATAGAAATTCATTACCTGTTGGCATGACGGCATCAAGCTTGATATCAAAATCGAGGTAAATCTGCCCGGCAAACATTGAATCCGCCAGGAAAGGATAACTTTCCAGGCTCATGGAGTAATCGTTCTGGATTGGATCCCAGGTGAATTCTGCTGCCGGGGAGGGATTCCCAACCTGGCCGGTAATCGACCAGTTTGGCCCTTCAGCAGTCCAGTTATTCTCATCAAAATTCCCTAAACTCCAGTTTTCCAGGAAATCAAGCGGATACCCCCATCTCATAATATAATTGGTCCATTGTGGCATTGATTCCCCGGTTTCACCAGGAAAGCCAAAAGGGGTAAGATCAAACACACCGGTAAGTTCGGCATCTGTATGGATTGGAGAAGGCCATTCCGGATCATAAGTTGTTGTTGAAGAAGGTAAAAAAGTAATGAAACTACCATTTAAGTGGAGATTATATCCCATAAAATTAAAAGGAACAGCTCCTGTGGAATCCAGCGGCGGGCAGATGATCAGTGGCTGATTTCCGGTATCAGCCTGGTAGAAGCATGACGGGGGGTAAAGGTAAACTGATGTGAATGTTGTGCATTCCGCTTCACTTAGTCCGGAAGGGTAATGTGATTTCACACATAGGGTATATTCCTGTCCATAGGAAAGAACGGGCAAATTTATGGAAGTCGTATCGGTTATCGCTATCAAGGAATCGTCGAGATAAACATAGTAATCGATCAATGAGGCAGGTGGATCAGGTGAATAGACTCTTACACCGTCAATGGCCCAGCCGGATGCATCCTGCCCGTTATCATCCGCATGGAATGCAAACCAGACAGGTTCGCTTTCCGGACCTGAGAAGGCGCTGAGGTCAAGTTCAATATATTCCCAGGATGTTGAAGGTTCAATCTGATCCCATATATCCCAGTATGGATCGCCATCCATGCTGTATTCTGCAAAAGCCTCCTGCCCGTTACTTCCATCAAAATAACTATTGAATGAAAGAATAAAATTATACGTGTACCTGAGATCAAGAACAGGCATGATCAGATAATCCGTGCTCCCATTATTTTCACCCACGAGCAAATCATTGGTACAGGCATAATAACTGTCCCACCCGGGGATGTTCCATCCGGCGCCGCTTCCGTCGGTTGTCCTGAACCATCCGTTCCCATCGCTTAATGCCTGCCAGCCGGGAGGAGGAAATCCATCCTGTTCAAAATCATCATCCAGCATGACCACCTGCGGCGGATCCCAGGATGCATGCAGCGTCACCGGATCTGCGAATGTATTCCTGGCAGGATAATGAGGGCATATCAGTGATATGTTTATTGTCGAATCATCATTCCAGTAAACATTTTCCAGAACATATGCTGAATTACCCGGCGCGGTTGCCGTGATGGTATAGTATCCCTCGAAAACCTCCTCAAAAAGTAATGCCCCTGAACCATTTAAAGAGTATGACCAGTATGGATAACTGCTTCCCTCCAAAGTGACTTCCGTTAAATCCGGCCAGGTAGTATCACATAAATCGACATTGATGGTCAAATCATGATTTAATAAATGTGGTACGATATTAGAAACATCGTAATCCGTCCATTCGCCGCTGGTATAATGCGTTTTCAAACCATAAGCATACCAGCCTGCCTCCAATCCGGCCCAGTTGGTATCATTATAATATACATTAGAGGTTGTATCCAACAAAGTCGTATCGCCAAGAATAGGAGAGCCATCCGGATCGAAACCGGAAAAACGGTCAAGCTGGTAATAATCGATATCCCTTGAAGGTTCTTCATAACCAACAACCCATGCCCGGATCATGAAATCCTGCAGCGGGGAAAGGACCCAACCGGGTGCTCCCTGGAAATAGCAGTAGCTGATAAAATAAGTTGGATTATCGTTATCCACACCAACAGGCGCTGCGTTTGGAGATGGAGCAGTCTGTTTCATGGCAAGGTAGAAGTCACCTTCGGAAATATTTGCCGTCATGCCTTCAAACTCCACCCAGCCATAGTTATTTACCGTAACATCCATAGAATCGAGCGCAGTACCGGGAAGACCGTCTTCGCCGTCATCATCGTAAACCAAAACCTGGAAAGATGTTCCCAGGAACGGACCGGGGAAAGAGCCGTCGCCCACATAGATCCGGCCCCCGATTATATTTATCGGGTAACCGTAAGGAGTGAACCTGTTAGCATTCATGCTTCCGGAGTTTGCATAAATGAAATAGTCATCAGCTTCACCATCATCGTAAACCAGTTCCCAGTAAGGAGGATACCAACCCCAGACAACTTCGCACCAGGTATCGTCATCCATGACAGTAGCATGAACAAATGGCCTTGAATCAGTGAATTTTTGGTTTGGTAAAATCTCTGACTCAGCGGGTATAGCCTGGGAAAATGCTATAACTCCATGTAGGAGCAAACAGAGCATTAAAATCAAACAGTATAACTTTTTCATCATGGCGTTGGTTAATTAATAATGACAAAGAGACGTATCACGGATGGAAAGAAAGAACATATATTAAGACAAGGTTTTGCTAATAATGGTTGCATTGGAATGTAATTATGTTTCTCGCTGATTACGCAGATATTTTAAATGCTTAATCTGCGTATTTCTGCGAAAAAATCTGCGCTGATCTGCGAGAAACCTTTAATCAGCAGAAAATTACTAATATTGTTCCTCCTTAGAAATCAAAAAAATAAAGCAATGCTACGACGATTATCTCTCTTTCTCCTCTTCACCGGAAGCCTTTTCACAGCCTTTTCCGGTCCGGTGGACGAACGCCTTAAATCCATCAATGCCGCCGATTACCCCGGCGCCAATCTGGTGGTGGTGTTCGACAGCACTTTTGCCGATGTCCGTGAAACCGGCCTGACGTATGTAAACATCCACCGGCTCTATAAGGTGCTAACCCCTGCCGGAGCCCTGCAACTGAACGTCATCAAATTTGATTATGACCCGTTGTCGGCTTATGTCGATATTAAAAAAGTGGTGGTTTATAGAAGCGTGGAAGCAGGGGGGCATGGAGGCATGGATGAGGGAAGTGGAGGAGGTTCTGAGGTTACTAATCCTGTCCTCGATTACCCCGCCCCGGCCCGCGCTATCTACTGGGGCGCCAGGGAAAAGATGATCGAAGTGGGAAGGCTTGAACCGGGCGATGCCGTCGAAGTGTGGCTTTTCCGCAAGGGCTTTACCTACGCATTGCTGACGGATGAGCAAGGCGACGACGACCGCTACATCCCGCCGATGCGTGGCCATTTCTACGATATCGTGACCTTCTACAGCGACGACCCGATCATCGAAAAAGTTTACCGCGCCAGCATTCCTGCCGATAAAGTCCTGCAATATGAGTTTTATAACGGGGAAGTGCAATCATCTGCTGTCAGGCAAGGCGATATGATGGTCTATACATTTTCAAAAAAAGATATCAAACCGCTGAAAAGAGAGCCCGGCATGGTCGATCTTTCCGATGTGGCGCCCAAGCTGCTGCTGTCGACCAGTCCCGACTGGTATGCCAAATCGAAATGGTTCTACCAGGTTAATGAAGACTTCGGCAGTTTCGACTGGACACCGGAGATCAAGGCTAAAGTCGATGAGATCCTTGTCATTGCCAAGACCGAGATGGATTCGGTTTCGCTTCTCACCCACTGGGTAGCCGATGAAGTGCGTTATTCCGGCATCTCGATGGGCTGTGGCGAAGGCTACACGCTGCACAAAGGCGAGATGACCTTTACCGACCGCTGCGGCGTCTGCAAAGACAAGGCGGGTATGCTGGTGACCATGCTGCGGGCCGCGGGTTTCGAATCGTATGCCGCCATGACCATGGCCGGTTCGCGCATCGATTATATCCCGGCCGACCAGTTCAATCACAGCGTTACATTAGTGAAGCTTTCCGATGGTCAGTATCACCTCCTTGATCCCACCTGGGTTCCTTTTATCCGTGAACTATGGTCGAGCGCCGAGCAGCAGCAGAATTTCCTCAGGGGCCTGCCGGAAGGATCAGACCTGGCCATTACGCCCGTTTCTCCACCTGAAAATCATTATATCCGCATTTTCGGGACGTCGACATTATCTCCGGAAGGAACGCTGGAAGGCGAGCTGACGATTCGGGCCGAAGGGCAGTCGGATGGCGCCATCCGCCGCATGTTCACCGGCAGTTACAAAGACCAGTGGGACCATAACCTTGAAATGGAGTTGAAACGCATCAATCCAGCGGCGGAAATGCTCTCGGTGGACTATGGAGATCCTTACGATTACCAGAAAGAGCCGATCCGGATCGTCCTGAAATACCGGATACCATTTTATGCTATCGTAAAAGGAGACGAAATGATAATGAAGTCGTTTATAGCATCGGGTTTTCTACGCCGGTCAATCGGAAATCTTTCCATGGATACCCATGCCGAAATGAAAGTATATCCGTTCAGGGACCGTTGTTCGCGGCAGGTGCAACTGACCGAGTCGATCACGCTCCCTGGCAAATACCAGATCATTTACCGGCCCGAAGCAGAAACATTTTCCGATACAACAGCTTCATTCGAAGGGTCCTACGAGATGAGCCTGGATGGCAATACGCTCAGGATGAGCCAGCTTGCCAATTATAACAAGCGGATTTATCAGCCGCAGGAGTGGCCTTCATTCCGTAAAGCCACCCTGGCGCAGACCAAATTTATCGATGAACCGGTGATCCTGAAGAAGGATAGTCATTAGACATTAGTCATTAGTCCCTAAATATAGAACAATATAGTCCGTACAAAGAATAACTTACTAAATTTAAGCGTTGCCCCGTGCAGTGTAGACCGTTCAACTTATGATACTTTGATATCAATCATTAGTCT